>Ga0214246_1000019_pt1 | contig 73089 bp, 71 predicted proteins | sample TroBogypolimnion_41_FD_153084 | JGI IMG/M metagenome (GOLD analysis project Ga0214246, IMG submission 153084) | Freshwater microbial communities from Trout Bog Lake, WI - 29MAY2009 hypolimnion | ecosystem: Environmental > Aquatic > Freshwater > Lake > Hypolimnion/Profundal zone | place: Trout...
ATTTAACATCATATGTTTCATCTTCTAACATATATTCTAGTAATATAAGATGCACCAATATAATTAATTTAATAGGCAGTGACATAAATTCATATATTTCATCTTCCAATATCTATTCTAGTAATATCAGATGCACCAATAATATTACTTTGAATGGAACAGCTGCTTATTTAACTACTGGACCCGATTTAACTTCATATATATCATCTTCCAATATTTATTCAAGTAATATTAGATGCGCTAATATCATTAATTTAATTGGTAGTGATATAAATTCATATCTATCATCTTCCAATATCTATTCTAGTAATATAAGATGCGCTAATAATATTACTTTGAATGGAACAACTGCTTATTTAACTACTGGAACTGATTTAACATCATATGTTTCATCTTCTAACATATATTCTAGTAATATAAGATGCACCAATATAATTAATTTAATAGGCAGTGACATAAATTCATATATTTCATCTTCCAATATCTATTCTAGTAATATAAGATGCGCTAATAATATTACTTTGAATGGAACAACCGCTTATTTAACAACTGGAACTGATTTAACTTCATATATATCATCTTCTAATATTTATTCAAGTAATATTAGATGCGCCAATATTATTAATTTAATAGGCAGTGACATAAATTCATATATTTCATCATCAAATATCTATTCTAGTAATATAAGATGCGCTAATAATATTACTTTGAATGGAACAACTGCTTATTTAACTACTGGAACTGATTTAACTTCATATGTTTCATCATCAAATATTTATTCTAGTAATATAAGATGCACCAATATAATTAATTTAATAGGCAGTGACATAAATTCATATCTATCATCTTCCAATATCTATTCTAGTAATATAAGATGTGCCAATAATATTACTTTGAATGGCAATACTGCTTATTTAACTACTGGGACTGATCCTAATTCATATGTTTCATCTTCTAATATTTATTCTAGTAATATTAGATGTACAACTAACATAAGTTTAACAGGAGTAGGATCTTATTTAACTACTGGAACTGATCCTAATTCATATTTATCATCTTCAAATATTTATTCAAGTAATATAAGATGTGCCAATAATATTACTTTAAATGGAACAACTGCTTATTTAACTACAGGAGCTGATATAACATCATATATATCATCTTCTAATATATATTCTAGTAATATCAGATGTACAACTAACATAAGTTTAACAGGAGTAGGATCTTATTTAACTACTGGAACTGATCCTAATTCATATTTATCATCATCGAATATTTATTCTAGTAATATCAGATGTGCTAATATCATTAATTTAATAGGTAGTGATATAAATTCATATATTTCATCTTCTAATATCTATTCTAGTAATATTAGATGTACTAATAACATAAGTTTAACAGGTGCAGGATCTTATTTAACTACTGGAACTGATGCTAATTCATATGTTTCATCTTCTAACATCTATTCAAGTAATATCAGATGTACAACTAACATAAGTTTAACAGGTACAGCATCTTATTTAACTACTGGAACTGATGCTAATTCATATGTTTCATCTTCTAACATTTATTCTAGTAATATTAGATGTGCTAATAATATTACTTTGAATGGTGCAGGAGTTTATTTAACTACTGGAACTGATGCTAACTCATATGTTTCATCTTCTAACATTTATTCTAGTAATATCAGATGTGCTAATAATATTACTTTAAATGGAACAGGAGTTTATTTAACTACTGGCACTGATGCTAATTCATATATATCATCTTCTAACATCTATTCAAGTAATATCAGATGTGCTAATAATATTACTTTGAATGGAACAGGAGTTTATTTAACTACCGGAACTGATGCTAATTCATATATATCATCTTCTAACATCTATTCAAGTAATATCAGATGTACAAATAATATAACATTAACTGGTTCTGGATCAATTATAACATCAAGTAATATAACTGCTAGTTTTAATCTGAATGTTAATAGTAATATTATAACAAGTAATTTAGTGACATCATTATTAACATATAATGGAACTGAATTAAATACAACATTAAATAATTATTTATTAAAATCGGGTGGAAGTTTAACAGGATCATTAACAGTTTCTGGTGGTTTTATTAATATTACAAGTTCAGGCGGTTCAACCGCAGCAGCTTATGGTTCAACTGCTAATAGTGGTATATTATATTGGGGTGCTGCTGGTAATACTAATCCTTTAATAATTGCCAGTAATATAAGTTCGGGTATTCCATTAAGTTTACAATCAGCATCTTATATTTGCGCACAAGGTTATATAGCATCATCAGATAAGCGTATTAAAAATAATATAAGTAATATTGAAAATTCTATTGATATTATTAATAATTTAACACCTAAAAAATATAATCTAATTGAAACAAATCAAGAAAAATATGGATTTATAGCGCAAGATGTTGAAATAATATGTCCAACTGCTGTCTCAATAACATCTGGAATAATTCCAAATATATTCGAAAGAGGTTTGTATAAAAATAATATAATAAACTTTGACAATAAAAATAATATTTCTTTAAATCCAAACGATACTATTAAGATTATTGATAAAAATAAATATTATAGTGGTAAGGAATTTATAATTAAAGAAGTAATTGATAATAATAATTTTACTGTTTACGAAGAATTATCATCAGAAGATGTATTTATTATTGGTTCTAAAATAAGTGATTTTAGAACAATTGATTATAATATGATAACTACATTAAATACAAAAGCCATTCAAGAATTATTTATTGAAATTGAAAAAATTAAAAAAATGATTAATCCAAATAAATAAAATTATTATGTTTTTAACAGAACACTTATACGAAACTTTAAACCTTATTAAAGAATCAGTATTAGATAATAATGGTATTATTTGGGGTTCTTATGTTCAAAATAGTTTTTTAAATAAACATTATTCAAACATATATTATAATTTAAATTTTTCATATGAAAAATATTGGGATTCTTCTTTTCATCTTCCAACAATTGAAAGAATTACTATTGAAAATTATATGAATATTCATTTTAATACAGAAGATGATTACTTTAAATTATTAGATTATTTAAAAATCAATAATATTTCTTATACAATTTATAAATATAGTTGTGATATTTTGATTGAAGATTATTTTGAACTCATTATAAAGATTGATAATAGAAATATACCACCTTACTATGAACCATTATTTCTTTCTGAATGTTTGATTATGTATAAAAATATTCATTCAAATAGAATTAATATTGATTTTTCAAGTAATTCTGGAACGGGTTATGATTATTTGCCAGAAAAAGAAAAAATTATTATTAAAAATAATATTATCGCAGACATTTATAAAAAAAAGACATTATATTTATATGTCAATATTCCAGAGATATATAAATATATTAATATGGGTTGGAATATAATAAACATGCCTTATACTATTTTACCAAAAGGTTCAATAATTCCAAAATATAATTCATTCAGTTGTTTGATTTGTCTTGAAGAATTATTTGATGATAAATGTGAATGTATAGAAAATACAGCAATTATTTATAATAGTTTTATTAAATCACCTGAAAAAAATTATTATCCAATTCATAGCAAATGTTTAATGAAATATATACTTCATAAATCACATGAAGATTTTGATAAAAGTTGTTTTACATGTCCTTATAGATTTAAAATTGATTTTAATAATTATAAATATTTATTAAATTATGATTATTATAAACTAAATAAAATAAAGGTTTATAATATATAAATTATATGCCATCAAGTAATTTAAATATTTTTTTGAATTTTATGAATAATAATAATAAAAATTCGGAATTAATAACTTTAAATGAAAATTATTCTTTAATTCAATTACAAAGTTATTTATCAACTAATCTAATAAATTGCCATATATATAATAATTTTTGTAATATTGATTATGAAAATGAAATTTTTAATACTTATAATAATAAAATTTTTGGTATTAATAAAAAATCCGATTATAATTATTATATTTGGATTGTTAATAATAATAAAAAAATATAATGATTTAATTTAGAAGAGATGATAGACAATAATATAGTAGTTGTTTTATTCTTAATTTTATTATGTATATTGGTTGTTGTTATTATTTATAACTATACAATTAATAATAAAATTGAAAAGTTCTATGATGTTCCTGTAAATCTAGGAAGAATACCATTAGAAAGTTCACATATAAATACTGTTAAAGAAACAAAAGTTTCAGTAGATCCAACGCAATATTTTAATGGTTATAGTATTGCTGAAACATGTACTGATAATAAAACTTATGATGCTTATACAGTTGTTTCATCATTTAAATATCGCGATTTATCAAGTGATAGTATTTTAGGAACATTAAATAATGATAATACAAATACAATATATTTAACAAACACTAATACAAATGTTTCATATTTTAATGTAAATTCATTTGATGGTTCACCAAATGGTTCAAGTAATTTTAGTATAAAACCTGTATTTGGAGGTAATTATATAGCAATATTTTTTCCACACGATAATCTATATTTCAATAATTTAACAATGAATTTTTCAGCATCTGGAATTAATTCAGCAAACGATATAGTATTATATACGAATGTTGATAATAAATATACGCATATACCTATATCAACTGTGAATGTCATGAATAATAATGCTATAACTTTAACAAATAATGGGTTTGCTGATGATAATATTGATAATATTATTATTTATTTCCCTCCATCATGTACTGATGTTAGCTTAACTAAATTAAATTTTATGTTTAACATAAACACAGCTTCTGACTTTAATTATAGCACTACAACAACTGATGTAATGGATAGTACAATAACCTTATCATCTGTTAATACAAATTTTTTATCAACCAATTATAATACAAATGTTAGCCAATTTATGAGTATATTTTATACTGATGTTCCAAAATTTATTTATGATTTTGGAACAATAGATGGTTGCGGTGGTTCTTATACATTAAATACTGATGGTATTACTGTTACTTCAATTTCTGATGTTTTTGGTAGATTTAGTTCTACGACTAATATAAGTGGAGCTAATCCTGTAATAGTAACCGAATATGATATGAATAGCAATATAACAGGTAAATATCTTAAAGGAACTATTAATACAAATATAATATTTCCAAAAGGTTCAATTCCACAAAATTATACTATTTGTTGTGTTACTAAATATGTTCCAAATGGAACAACTGGTCGTATTATAACAGCAAATAATTTTAATTTTTTAATTGGTCATTGGGCATCAAGAGAAGGAACAATATATAATCAAAACAGTCCAAATTCTTGGATTAAATGGGTTGATGATGATGTTAGTGTTAATTCATCTGCTTCACGAAGATGGTTAGTAACATGTGTAAAATCTGGTGGAAATGGCACAAATAATATAATTATCAATGGTGTTAATGTTCCTGGCGATGGTGGAACTGGCTATGATCAAGCATGTATGGCAATTAATGGTTATGGTCTATATTCTGGTGAAGTTTCTGATTTTGGAATAAAATATATATTTATATGGGATAAAGTTTTATCAGATGATAAATTAAAAATAATTTCAGATAATCTTAATGCTATGGTTAATGGAACCCCTATTATTTTTAAAATAGATAGAACAAAAATAACAATTAATTTAAAAGACGGGTTTTCTCCTTCAAGTGCTGCAGGAAGTGCGCGAGAAATCAAAAGTATTTATGGAACATCTAAAAATGGATTTTACTGGATTCAAGTTCCCGACGCTGGTCCACGATTAACTTATTGTATTATGGATGATGATGTTTATGGTGGTGGATGGATGCTTGCTATTCAAGGTACTTCAAAAGCTGCTACATTCCATTATTATTCGTCGTATTGGACTAATAATAATATTTTAAATACATCAGCAATTAATTTTACAGATTCTAATGGAGATGTTAATTTAGATAATATAATTGATGCTAAATATCAATTATTTAATAGTATGACTGTTAATGATTGTTTAGCATTATTTCCAGCATCTCAAACAAATAATAATACAAATATAGCAGGAAAACCAAAATATGGGTGGACTTGGTATACACAAAATGCTCTTGGGAATTATATGGGTAATACATTATTAAACTTTTTTAGTAAAGGATATACAAATTTTAGTTATACTACTCCTTGTCAAGGGGTTAGAAGATATGCTGGTCCTGGCACTTATATGGATTATTATTCTTTTATTACATCAACAATTGATAAATATATGCCTCGTTCAATATGGGCAAGAGAATCAGCATTTTTAGCATTTGGTTTAAATTACAAACAAATATATTCAAATGGATATTCACATAATATTAGATGGGGAGGATCTTTTAATGAAAATTATTGTAATGATTTCTCTAATGATGTTAGTGGTGGTATTGGTATGTGTGCTTGGGGATGGAATGATGGTTCTGCTGGAAGTCGTATAAATTGTTGCCAAGAAGGCGGAAGCCCTGGTGCTCGTGCTATGAGTTTCCAATGGTATATTCGATAAAAATATATATAAAAATTAAATATATTATTAATATAAAAAGATGTTTGCTGATATTCGTAAATTTGTTCAACTAACTGAAAAAACAAACATTGATTGTATTCAAAATTATGTTCCTCTTGTATTTCCATCACAATTAGGTGAACCTGTAAATTATTATAAAGATGCCAAAATTTGTCTAAGTGATGTTCCTGATGATATTGGCAGTTATTAATTTTTTTATTCATTATTATTAATACGATAATGAATGTTGCAACATTCGATCCGATTTTAATTGGTTCTGTTATATTAATGCAAATTGGTGCGAGACATTTAGATTTAGAATTAACGCCTTTTCAAAGACAACTTTTGAAAAATAAGGTAATTCAAGGAATAATTTTATTTGGAATTATTTATATTCCAGTTAGAGATTTTAAAAAAACATTATTAATTTTAATTTTAATTTATTTAATTGTTTATGTTTTATTTAATGAAAATCATAATTATAATTTATTTTCAAAAAAATTTTTATTCAACAGTGGAATCATTAATAAGTATGATGATATTAAGAAAAAATACTATACAAACTTATCTAAAATTATTTAATAAAAAATGATTAAGTTATTTAAAATTAACTTATATAATAAATAGATATGTCGATATATAATGAATTATCATATAATACTCAAAAAGTCATCATTGAAGAAGTTAAAGGCATTCAATTCAGTGTTTTAGGACCAGATGAAATCATTAAACGATCTGTTGTCAAAGTTACTAAAACTGATACTTATGCTGGAAGTGAACCAGTTGTTGGTGGTTTATTTGATCCTCGTATGGGTGTTTTAGAACATAATAAAATTTGTACAACTTGTGAACAAAAGAATGTATTCTGTCCAGGTCATTTCGGTCATATCGAATTAGCTAAACCAGTATTTCATGCTATGTTCTTTGATATTGTTAAAAAGATTTTGAAATGTGTTTGTTTCAGATGTTCAAGAATGTTAATCTCACAACATACTACAATTGAAGAACTTAAAAATGAAATGACTAGAATCTTAGCTATTAAAAATAACCAGAAGAGATGGGAAGCTTATTTTAAACTTTGCAACACAACTACTAAAATTAAATTGTGTGGTGATGATAAACATATTGGTTGTGGTAGTAAGCAACCAGATCGTTATAACAAAGAAGCATCAATGAAAATTATTGCTGAATGGAAAGATAAAACAAAAGAAACTTCTGTTCAACAAGAATTTACTGCAGAAGATGTATTAAGAATTTTTAAGAGAATTACAAATGAAGATATGGAAATTATGGGATTTAATCCAAAATGGAACAGACCTGAATGGATGATCTGTACTATTCTTCCTGTTCCTCCTCCTGCTGTTCGTCCTAGTATTATTGAAGAGAATGGACAAAGACGCGAAGATGATTTAACTCATAAATTAAGTGATATTATCAAAACTAATAATAACATCATTGATAAAATTAATAAAGCAGCTAGTGAAGAAACAATTAAACTTATTACTATGGTTTTACAATATCATGTATTTACTTTCATTGATAATCAAATTCCAGGTTTAGCACCTTCTCAACAAAGAAATGGTCGTCGTCTTCGATCTGTTTGTGATAGAATGAAGAAGAAGGAAGGGCGTATTCGTGGTAATTTAAATGGTAAGCGTGTTGATCAATCAGCACGTTCTGTTATTACTCCTGATCCTTATATTAGTATTGATGAATTAGGTGTTCCTATCAGAGTTGCCTTAAATATCACATTTCAAGAAGTTGTTAATGAATATAATATTGAAGAGATGAGAAAATTGATCTTAAATGGATCTAATAAATGGCCCGGTGCTAAATATGTTAAGAAAACGAATGAACTTGGTCCAATTAATCTTAAATATGCTGATTTAGCTAAGATCGCAAGTGAACTAAAATATGGTGATGTAGTTCATCGTCATTTAAATGATGGCGATTATGTTCTATTTAATCGACAACCATCACTTCATAAGATGAGTATGATGTGTCATAAAGTAATTATTATGCCTTATCAAACTTTTAGATTGAATGTATTAGATACACCGCCTTATAATGCTGACTTTGATGGTGATGAAATGAATTTACATTGTCCCCAAAATATTCAAACAATGAGTGAATTAAAAGATTTAGCAGCTGTTCCATATCTTATATTAGCACCAAGAGATGGAAAACCAAGTATTGAAGTCGTTCAAGATACATTAGTAGGTTCATTCAGAGCTACTAAGGATTATATCGTTGTTGCTGATAAACAAATGGCAAATCTACAAATGATTAATAGTTATTTCAAAGGAAAATTACAAAAACCATCAAAAGATTTTACTTATACTGGAAGAGATTTATTCTCTGAAATCATGCCTCCTTCATTATTTATTGAAATGAATAATAAGGCTGGTGAAAAAGTTATTATTAATAATAGTAAATTGATTACCGGAACATTAGATAAATCAGTGTTTCATAATATCACGAATGGTTTGATTCCAGTTATTTATCATGATTATGGTCCTGTTGAAATTAAGAAATTCTTAGATAATACTCAACGATTAATTTGTAGATGGTTATTGACTTCTGGATTTAGTATTGGAATCAGTGATTTAGTTACTGATATTAGTACTGATTTAGAATTAAATGATAAGATCAAGGAAATGAAAGCAACAGCATATAAGAAATTAGAAGATATGCGAAAAGGTGATTTAGAAAACAATTCTATCTTTTCAAATGAAGAATTTTTAGAAAGAGAAATTATTGGAATTTTAAATCAAACTACTAATGAAGTTGCAAAGATTAGTTTAGCTAAAATTGATGAAAAAAACAATAGAATGTTCAATATGGTAAAGTCTGGTTCAAAAGGCAAAGAAACTAATATTGCTCAGATTATGGCTTGTGTTGGTCAGCAAAATGTAGACGGCAAGCGAATCGCATATGGATTTACTGATAGAACTTTACCACATTATACTAAATATGATGATGGACCAGAAGCTAGGGGATTCGTCGAAAATAGTTTCATTGCTGGATTATCACCACAAGAAGTATTCTTCCATGCTATGGGTGGTCGTGAAGGTCTTATTGATACTGCTGTGAAGTCTGTTACAGGCGATACAGATATTGTTGTTGATATTAATGGTCATTTACAATTTGTTAAAATTGGTAGTTGGATAGATAATATGATTGACAATCCTGATAATAAGTCATTAGTAGAACAATTTGGACCAGAAGATATGAATATGGAAATGTTAGGAATTAATAATGATATTATCTATATTCCAACTTGCGATGATGTAGGTAATATGATTTGGGGTAAAATCACAAATGTTAGTCGTCATGATCCTGGTGACATTTTATATAAAGTTGATACAAAAAGTGGTCGTTCAATTACTGTTACAAAATCAAAATCATTAATGGTATGGGATGATGAAAATAAAACATTAATTAAAAAAGATACTCCTAATATTATTGTTGGTGATAAATTACCAGTTACATTAAATTTACCAGAGTTAAAGAGTGAAATTAATTATGAATTTCCAAATCAATTCTTAGAAGGTTATAATCAAGGTCTTTATGTTGCTAATTATTCAAATAAAATTCCAAAATATCATTATGTATGCACAAAAGATTTTATTAGTGGATTCTTAACAGCTTATTATTATAAGAATGGTAGTTTCAATAATAATCGTGTTACAACATCAACAAATGATGTAGAATTAGTAAATGAATTAATATTATTATTAGGAAGAGTTGGAATATTTGCGAATATTATTAAAGATTCTGATAAATATACTATTGAAATTATTAATAAAGAAATTGATAAATTTAAAAATCTTGTTAGATTGAATTATTTCAATTCAGAAGATATTGTTTTCAAACACAATCAGTTAGAAAATATGATTGATCTTAAAGACAATGAATTTACAGTAAATAATGATATTGTATTAGATGAAATTGTAGCTATTAGTCCAATTCCTTATGAAACATTTAAAGATACTTATAAAAAAGTTTATGATGTTTCAGTGCCTGAAACAGGACACTTCTCAACATTAAATGGCATTCATTGCGTTAATACAAGTGAAACGGGTTATATTCAAAGAAGATTAGTAAAAGCAATGGAGGACGCTAAAATCAATTATGATAATACTGTGAGAAATGCAAATGGTTCAATCATTCAGTTTATTTATGGCGAAGACGGTATGGATGGATGTAAAATTGAGACGCAATTCATTCCGACTATTGAAATGAAATTATTAGAAATGGAAGCCAAATATAATTTAACACCAATTGATAAGATTGAAAATTATTTAGTTAAAGATGCCGTTAAGAAAATTACAAAATCAACTTATGATAGATGTAGTGAACATTTCAAAGATTTAATTGATGATAAGAATTTCATTATTACTAAGGTTAATAAAAATAAGAAGAATAGTGTTATCAATTATGCTATTCCTTTCAATAGAATTATTAAGACTTGTATTAAACGTCGAGAAACTGCTAATCTTACAGCAACTTTAACTGATTTAACACCTGACTATATTCTCGATAAAATTGAAGAAATGAAAGATAATCTTTACATCAAAGATAAATATCAAGGAATGATATATTTCCATATATTATTAAGAGTCTATTTATCACCCAAAAAATTAATTATTGAACAAAATTTTAGCAAAGCGATGTTTGATTGGGTTGTAACACAAATTTATGAATATTTTAAAGAAGCTATTGCGCAACCTAGTGAAATGGTTGGAATTATAGCAGCTCAAACAATTGGTGAAATGGGCACACAGATGACACTTGATTCATTCCATGTTTCAGGAACAGCCGCAGCAGTTAAAGCAACAAGTGGAGTTCCCAGATTGAAAGAAATTCTTAGTGCTACTAAGAAAACTAAAACACCGACATTAATTATTTATATGAAACAAGATGTAGCATCTGTTAAAAATCCTAAAATAGCTGATAATGGTATTGATTATGATGATGATAGAATTGAACAAACTAAAAGTATAGCGATGTCAATCAAAAATTCAATTGAAATTACTACATTAGCTAATATTCTCGAATATAGTGAAATTTTCTGGGACAGCGGTAAATTAGATACTACTATTGAAAATGATGAAGGAATGATGAATGTTTATAAAAAATTCGCATCATTAGATGAAAGTATTAATAAATGTCGTAGTGATTCCCCATGGGTTTTAAGAATGAAATTTAATAAAGAAAAGATGAATGCGTGTGGTCTTCGTATGATTGATATTTATACTAAATTAAACAAAGCTTATAATAAATATATTGATTGTGTTTATAGTGATGATAATGCTGAAGAATGTATTTTCAGAATTAAATTAACTGAATATGCTTTAAAAGATATTGAAAATAAAGATGAAATTGCTGCTCTAAAAGCAATGGAACACAATATCGTATATCAAGTATTATTAAAAGGAATCAAAGGAATCAATAAAGTTTCATTAAACAAAAAGAAATATGATTTATATAATCCAGATGAAGAGACATTTGATAAGGTTGTTGAATGGGTTTTAGATACAGATGGAACTAATCTTATTGAAATATTATCAAATCCGAATATTGATGCTACAAGAACTATTTCAAATGATATCAGAGAAATTTATGATGTATTAGGAATTGAAGCAGCAAGAAACGCGCTCTATAATGAATTAGTAAATGTTACTGGTGAAGGTTCTATGAATTATCGACATTTATCATTACTTATTGATACAATGACATTCAGAGGTAATCTAATGTCTATTGATCGACATGGTATTAATAGAAATGCTAGCAGTGCTTTAAGTAAATCATCTTTCGAAGAGAGTGTTGATATGTTAATTAATGCTAGTATATTCTCAGAATATGATAATACAAGCGGTGTATCTCCTCAGGTTATGTTGGGTAAGGTGCCAAATTGTGGTTCTGGTAACTTCGACATTGTTTTAGATGAAGAACATCTAATGGAACTATTAAAGGATGTAAAAGAAACAAAAGAAAATAAATATAACTTGGATGATATTAATGAAGATGATGAAAATGATGATGTAGATTATGAGGAAGAAAACATCTCATTCAATATTAAATTAGATGACAAAAAAGACGAATGTTATAAGATTAACAAACCAGAAATCAAGATAATTTAACAAAAACAATCATGTTAATGTTATTTATATAACTTTTATTTTTTTAGAAAGCAGACATCAGATCATCCCATTTATTTGCTAACACTGATATCTTTTTTCCTTCCACAGACTCAACATGAATCAATAAGTCTTTCGTTGGCATTTCAAGAACAACGAATTCAACCAATTCGCAATCCTTGAAAAGATCGTAAACTTTTGATTTTGTGATCTTATACACCATCTGAATGTGTAATATTTACTTGATTATAAAGCTTCATTTTTTTATGAAAATTTATAAAAATAAAACAAATCTTTTTTAACAGAAGAAACAACATTTAGATTTTTTAACAGGTTTATTAATATTGATAATTGATTTTGTTGAAAATACAATTGTATCAATTATATAAGATATCGCTCCACTATCAATTACAGCCCTTATTTCAGCTGCTAAAAGACTTTCATTATCTTTAATAAAATCTTGAAGAACACTAATAACAACTAGTTGTTTTTCGGATCCTTTTATAGTCTCAATTTTTTCAACACTTTCCATAGCAAGTTTAATAAATTCGGTATAATTAATTTTACTAATATCTTGAATATTTTTATTTGTTAAAATGTCTGAAAGAATATCGATGTTCATTAATTTAATTATATATTTTTATTAATCTTTATATGTTCTGTTGTTTTATATGTTGATTAACCAAATCTTTTATTTCAATTGGTAAATCATTTAATTTAATATAAATAGATTTTTCATTTAATGGCAATGTTTTATCAATTACTAAACTATAAATTATTTTTGCTCCATCATCTTGTTTATTTAGAATAATAACAGGACGATTTTCATAATTAGTTGTAGGAGCTTTATAGAAAGTTGATGATAATAATAAATCGCTTATATCACCTCTTATAATCTTTTCATCTTCTTTTTCATCTTTATTAGCCCCATATTTACTTCTATGAATTGTGATAATATTAATATTTAAAATACTCGACATTGATAAAATAAAATAATCATTTGGAAATAATTCATTTGATTCTAAAATTTCTTTTAATATTATTTTTTTATCATTAAGATCTACAACACTATAATATTTATCCCAAAAAATATTAAAATTTACATATTTTTTACCTAATGCTTTATTTAATAACATTAGAAATCGAGGATCTTCAAATAGATTTTTCATTTCATCCTTATTTGTTAGTTGAGTTGCGAATATAGTCTTAATTTTATCATAAGCAGATAAAACAAGATCATTATAATCAGTTTTAATATTTAAAAGATTTGCTAACCATAAATAAAATTCTTTAATAAAGTTTCTATTATATTTATCATTTTTAATATAAACCATATTACTCCATTTTGATTTTTTATGCATACTCCATTTGCTATTAAGTTTTTCAAAATTACCTTTAAAAATTTCAGGTAATTCTGTTACGACTATTTCTTGTTTTGAATTAAAAATATAATCTTTGGTTTGAAATGTATTAAAAACAGTATTGGGTGTAGAAGGATTATAGACAATTAATTGAGATGGTATAGAATTTTGTAATGATATTTGAGAGAATATAAATTGTTTCTTAGTTTCCTTAATTGTTGGATTTAAAAAATCATATTTATAATAAATTATAAAATCATTTAAATGTTTTTTAATATGAGATTTTGATATAAATGGAACCTCTTCTAATATCACGCGAATCTTATTCTTTTCTGGAACATTCTTTAAATCAAGTTCCTTAAATAGTTCAGAGATTCGTTCATTTTTGGGTAATTTCAATAATTTATCAAACTTTTCATCTGATAAGTTAATAATTTTAATATAAATCATATTTTGTAATTGATACCATTTCTTATTTCTTTTAGAATTAACCAATTCATATTTATATAAATCATCTATAATCTGAGAATGAATTATATCATTTGTTAATGGCATCTTTTTAATAGTCAATGAATAATAATATTCCTTCGCAGTTGTGTAATCTGGATTAATTTCTCCAAAATCATAATTAATAGAAAGAGTTTTACATTTATCTATGAATAAATTATTATCTTTTATTAAAAAACTATTATTTTCATATTTATTACCAATAATATCATCATAAAAAACTATATTTTCAATTTCTAAATCTTTTATAAATCTTGGTAAGAAACTAACATTGATTTTATCAGTAATCACAAGTATATTACCTTTTGTTAAAAAATGGGTAATTGATAAATCACTATTTATTATTAAAGTATTTATTAAATACTTGTTTTTAATTGCTAATATACTCGATTTTACCCATGTATTTAATGAATAAATATTATTATAAAGTATATTACTTTCTTCATATTCATGCTTAATAATACTACATTCCTTAAATAGGTTTTTGATATGAGTGTAATCATTTAATCTTACTAATCTTTCACCATCTTTCCCTTTAACTTTTAATTCGATTGGTTCATAATAATTCTTTTCTTTTACAATCATTAATAATTGTGGATTAAGTTCCATAGATGCTATTAAATCATCATAACTAACATAATAAGGACATAAAATAGTTGTTAAATTAGTTTGTTTTTCCCAAATAACAAGAAGAACATTATACTCTTTAATGTTACTTAATAAGGAATATAAATAATATGGTGATTTGCTAGTAGGATAATCATTAGAACTTAAATAATTCATAAATTTCTTATAACTTTTAAATATTCCTAAAAGACGTGATAATTTATAATTATTTTTCTTGATAGATGATATTTTTGATGATAATTTAAATTTTATTAAATGTTTTTCTAATTCTGTAATTAATAATTTATTATTTTCTGGAATTACTGGTAATTTATCCATGAATGCCTTACAAACATTTCCATTTTCTAAACTTAAAAATGTAATAAGATCAAGTTTCTTATTTAAATCTCGAATAAATACATCCTTAGCATCTATTAAAATTTTCTTATTAACAGCTTTTCTTGTTATTTCTTTTGGTTCAAATCCTAAACCTAATGCTATCGCGTTTATTAAACTATCATTATAAATATGTTTAAGTTTTTTTGATGTTCTATGTGGTATTCCTTTACGAACAAAACATTTATCACTTTTATTAAGCATTTTAGAACAGACAGAATATTTTGTATCAGGCAATAATAATTCATGAAGTGCTTGTTGAATAACTCCAAAACGACCTACACGAACAGGCGATACATTAACTAAATAGTTTTCATCTTTATTATTATCAACGACAGAAGGTAAATCTTCCTTAGCTACTATTATAGATGATGGTTTTCTTTCTTTATCTTCATCTTTTGTATAATTCTTACATTTAGTTAATTCATCTTCTTTAGGCATCTTTTTAAAACAACATGGGGCGCAAATATTATTTTCATCAGGTTTAATAAGTTTTACATATCGCTTTTTATTTTTATCATTATCAAAGAATAATTCCATTGGTTCTTCACCTTCAATTGGACAAGTTTGATCATCTTTTGTTGGATCTAATGGAATTTTTGATTGAGGACACCATAGACGTGGACAAGTATAAACATTTTTAATAGTTGGCTTACTTCCATAAACAATCTCATTATCAAAATGATAATTTCCATCTTTTTTAAGTTGATCTCTATATTCTTCTGTAAATACAATAGGTTGATTAATAGCTTGACATTTTGTTCTGGCATAATTATTTAAAAATAAATCTTTATCAGCCTTTTGTAATAAATTAATGAAATAACTATGTTTATCTTTTCCTAATGCTCCTCCACTTCTTGAAGCAGCCGATGAAGATTTTTCATCTGATGATGAAGAATAACTTAATTTACCAATATCATCTTCATCATCATTTTGAGGAGGAGAAGATGATTTTTTATGATAAACAATATCTGGTTCTTGTTCTTTCTTCTTTTTAAGTGTTTTTTGAACTGCTGAAGCTATAATTTTAGAAATCCAATAAATTATATTTTCTAATTCTTTTTTATTTGGAATATTTATAATTTCTAAATAAAATCCATTTTTATATAATTTAATAATAACAATTGTATCTATTTTATTGATTGATTCTTGCTTTTTAATATTTTGCTGTTCCATTTCATAAATTAATTCTTGTTCTTCTTTTAATAAATTTTTAGCCTCTGCCTCTGTCATGTTATTTAAAATAGTAAGTTGTTCAATGATATCAGCATCTTCAATACCTAAATATAAACAATTTTTAACATATAAATGGGCATCAAAACCTTGATTGCTATAATTCGATGATCTTTTATAAATAAGATTAATAGTTTCTTTATTTGATTTTAAGATATCAAAAACATCAACATATTCACTTATTTTCTTTTTAAGATTTTGCATTGAAACATTTTCAATTTCAATAATTAACTTAGCATTTATACTTAAATCAGCAAAATTTAATTTACTTTTTATAAATGAACTACAATAAAGCTTAATTTCATTAATATTACTATAAATTTCAGTCCAATTAATATTCTTACGCAAATTAATAGTATAACTTAATGTGACATCCATTGTATCTTTAATTGTTAATTTTGCGAATGTTCCACTTGCCAATATTGAATAACAATTGATACAATTAATCGCATTAATCTTTTTAACATCTGTCCAATTTTGTAACATTTCTTTCGACAATTTATTAATTTTTAACAATTTATACATAATCTTATAATTATCGTTAATCCATTGAATAAATTGAATAGTTGATGTCGTATTTAATCTTTCAAATAGATCAACTAATAGAATCGTCTTAGTTGGTCTATGTATTTTAGAGACTAATTCATATCTATGAATATTTAATGTGGTATCTATTATTGGTTTGATATCAACTTTTTCTAATTTTTTTAATATAGTTTCTTTTTTATTTAATTCTGATAATGATGGAAATGTTTTATCTGTAAAATAATAAGGATTATTAGCCAATTCTGGAAAATCTTTTTCAAAAATTATATTTATTGATGAAAATTGGAATAAACTATAATTATAATCATAAATTATTTGTTCTTTTAGTTGATTACTTTTTAAGTTAGTTGCTTCAAGTGGATTTGGTGAATATCCATCCCATTTAATTTCTTTAATTTTAAATAAAATTGATTTATTAAATTTCCACGCATAAAAACGACCTTTATCAGTTAAAATATTATAAGCAATTTTAGCAATCGCATTTTCTAAACTATCATCTTCATAAACATAAATTTCATGTTTATGTGATTTTGAACTGCTAATCCAATTATTAACTATAATTTTTTTATATAAATTCATATCTATTTATAAGTGTTAATATTTTTTTCATTCAATTAAATAGATTAAAATGGATGATGATAATAATAAAAATTATTTTAGATTTCAACAACCATTACAGAGTGATATAACTTCTTATGTAATATTTTATGGGTCGATATCAGTAATAATTTTTATTATAATATTTATCTTTCTTGTTATTTTTTCAAGTGATAATTCACAAGAACAAACACAATCAATTAAATCAGTTTATAGCAATCGATATTATAATTCATCATTAGATGATAATTCGATGTCTTTCTCTTCTTTTAAAACAATAAAAGGAGGTGTAAAAAAAATTAAATGTTTTTAATTATTGGTAATAAATATTTATATGATAAATATAATGATAAAACCATGCCTAATAATACAAAAAATATATATTTAACTGAATAATAAAGAATTATTAAAAATAATATAATAACAAAAATATAATATAAATTCATTATTTATTATATAACAATTAATTTATTATGACCAACACGAATATCTGTATTTACAACAATTGGAACACCAAGTTTATGAATATTCTTACAGAAAGCTACATCTTCTGAGCAAATATCTCTGAGAATCTTACCATCTTCTGTAATTATCTCTTGAACATCAGCATTAAAATAAGGATAAGTCATCTTTTTAAGAACATCTCTTGTTATCGCAAAAAATCCAAGACCAGTATAATAAACAGGAAGGTATTTAAGAGATGTTTCAGTCTTCCAATTAGTAATATCATCAGGAGTTAAAAATTGAAATGTTCCATTCTTGGCAAAATAATCAGTATCCCAATCCTTAACAATCGCATAAGAAGTTAGATTAGCCATACGATACATACCAGCAACAACTGGATGTTGTTCAGTTGATTCTATGAGATCGATCACTTGTTGAGGAGTGAATATAATATCACTATCAATAGTTAGCCAAATATCAAAATCCATATTATCGAATGGTTTTTGATTTACACCACGAAGAACATCAAGACCCAAAGTTTGCATACGCGCAAATGTAACAAATGAACTAATACCGGTGCTAATAACTATATCATATTTCTTAGTTTCCCATAGAGCATTAATAGTAGCTGTCCATGATAGAAGAAATTTAGATGAGAAATTATCACCTGGAAGGGCAAATACAACCTTCTTTTTGGTCTCAGTTGGAGTAGCTACCGTTTCAACACTTTCGGGATTAATAATTTCATAATTTTGCTTTTGTTCATTATCAGTTGCACTCATTAATATTAATATATACTAAAATAGATTTTTATTCCTTATATATTTTTAATTTTATTATATATATAATGACAACAGTTAATTATTATGATATTGAATTAAATGAAAATAATAAAATAGCTCAACAAAATGAAAAAATTAAATTAAAACTTAAACCACATCAGTTAACTGCTTTAAATAAGGCGATAGAAATGGAAAAAGAAGGAATAATTGAATATAAAATTTCAAATAAGAAAATATTTTTAAGTCTCATGAATATGTTATATATAAATAATCATGGATTTAATGAAATTAATTATGACAATATAATTAAAATTGAAACAAATGTCGGAATTTTTGGGGATATGGTAGGATATGGAAAAACTCTTATAGCATTATCGTTAATCGCTACAAATAATGATATTCATATTAATAATCAATTTACAAAAACATTCAATAATAATAGAAATTATAGTTATTTAAATATATCATCTGAGAATAATTTAATTCCTAATAATGATTTTACTATAAATTCAACATTGATAATTGTTCCGCGCGGACCCGTTTATGTTCAATGGTTAAACATGATTAATACTCATACAGAACTTAAAGTTTTGGCAATCGATAATTTAAATAGTATTAAAAAGAATTTACCAAAGTTTAATGGAACAAATAAACAAGACATCATTAATTTTTTTAATGCTTATGATATTGTTTTAATTAAAAATACAACAATCAAAATTTTATTTAATTATTATTATCACGAACATAGTATTATTATAAATAATTGGAAACGAATAATTATAGACGAAGCACATGACATTATTAATTCAATACCAAATATTAAATATTATTATTTATGGATGATTTCGGGAACTTACCAAGAATTGTTAAAAAAGGTTTATTATTCTAATAATTCAATAATTTATAATAATACAACAAAGGAATTATTAAATAATGAATTTATTAATTTAATTTTAGTTAAAAATAATTATAATTTTATTAAAAATAGTTTTAATATTCCTGAACCAAATGAAAAATATTATTTATGTAAATTGGCAGCAAATATTAATATTATTATGACTTTTTTAAGTGAAAGCATATTAGATAGAATAAATGCTAATGATATTGCTGGCGCAATTAAAGAATTAGGGGGGAAAAATGAAACAGAAGATAATATAATTGATCTTGTTTCAAAAGAATTAAGACGAGATTTATTTAATAAAGAGACTGAAAGAAATTATATAAATACTCTTGATATCCCACCTGAACAAAAGGCATTAAAATTAAAAAATATTGATGCTGAAATTGAAACGCAAAAAGAAAAAATAAAAGATTTAACAGATCGTATAACTTCTATTAATACAAATAATTGTTCTATTTGTATGGAATTAATGTCCAATCCTATTTTAATCGAATGTACGCATGTCTTTTGTGGAACTTGTTTATTTAAATGGTTACAAACTAATAAAAATTGTCCAATTTGTAGATTATCAATACCGACGGCTGATAAATTAATAGCTGTTGTTAATAAAAATAATATTCAAAAAGAAGAAGTCGATGAGATATTAAGTAAAGAAGATACATTATTAAAGATTATTAAATCAAAACCCGAAGGTAGATTTTTAGTTTTTAGTAAAAATGAAAATAGTTTTGAAAAGATTAAACAAAATTTATCAAATTCTAATCTTAAATATGAATTATTAAAAGGTAATACCAGTCATATGATGAATGTTTTAGACAAATTTAAATCAGGTGAAGTAAATATAATATTATTAAATACCCAATATGCTGGAAGTGGAATTGATATAAGTTGTGCTACTGACATAATAATATTTCATAAGATGGGCTCAGATAAACAGCAAGCAGTTGGAAGAGCTCAAAGAGTTGGTAGACAATCACAATTATTTATTCATAATTTATATTATGAACATGAATTTTAATTATTTTTATATTTATTATCAATAGAAGATATAATGAGTTGCTGCTCCGGAAAATATCCTAACATTCAATGCCCTTTAAGAATGGCTGACGGACGATCATTTACAAATTATAATCCTAAATGCGCCTTTAATTCATTCATCAATGATAAACTAAATGATAATAATATGATTCGTTCAAGCTATGAAATGAGAATATATTTACAACAAAATTATGATGAAATAGTTCGATTAGATAGAGAAGCAGCAATACGAAATATTTCTCCATGTGCCCCGTGTGCCATTGGAAATTTAATTAATGATAAAAATCCTCAATTAGCTAATAAATATCAAGTTAAAAATGATGGTGTAAACTGTTATAAATCATTAGTAAATGATCAAGGTATAGGAACTAGCACATTTTTTTAAATAATCTTAATTATTTTTTTAGAATATTATTAATAGTATAATATGAAATCGTTTGAAAATGATTATGTAAAATGTAATATTGATGTTGATAAAAATAATGTAATTATTACTGGTTATGTTAAAAATTATAAAAATTATAAAAGCTTAGCATTAATGGCTCCAAATCCACCAGATAAGATAACATCTTATTCTGGCAAAGATTTACCATTTCCATGTGAAGCGATAGCATTTGAAAATACACCAAACTTTAAAATAATTAAAGATGGTGTAATTGATGCTACCTTTATTTATCCAAACAGTTATTATTCTCCTGATGGTTTAAAAAAAGTTGTTTCGCCTATTATAATTAGCTTAGACGCTATAAAAATAATAATCCAATTAGATGATCATTTTGTCTTAAAAACTTTAAGAGACAGAAAAAGAGGCGATCCATTCTTTTATAGCACTCGTGAATTAATGTTACCTGTCGGAACAGCTGAACAAGTAATGAAAAATTATTCATTTGCTAAATTAAATTTTAATATTGCCTAATTTATTTTTTTTCAAGTAATTTAACAGCTATTTTATTTAGTTTTCTTAATTCATGAGAAATAGAACCTAAATGAGTAGCTACATTATTACCTTCCTTGTCTGTTAGAAAGTTTTTGAAGAGTTCAAATTGAATAATAGCTGGATCATATTCATCGTCGTCATCATCTTCTTCTTCGTCATCTTCCTCTTCTTCATCCTCATCTCCTTCTTCGCCAGGCTCTTCTTCATCATCATCGTCGTCATCATCATCTTCATCCTTAACAATAATAGTTTCTTTTGTTTCAGTTTCTTTATCGGAACAAATGCTATTTTCGTCTTCTTCTTTTGGCATAATAATATTTTAATTAATAAAATAATTCTTATATAAATTTAAGGTATGAATATAAATTTAATAAAATTTATAAGTTTTTTTATTGGTTTATTTATCACTCTTGTTATCTTATCATATTATAAAATAATTGAACCTTTTACAGATGATCAACCTAAAATTAAAGATGAAATAAAAGAGGAAGGTAAAAAAGAAAATTTTGATGTTATAGTTGTCGATAATCAATCTGTATTACCATTCGAAGGATATAAATTTATTTGTATAAATACATATTTAGATATTACTAAAATTTCATTAAATGATGGAAAATGGTATGATAATAATAGTGAAAATAAATATTATGATTTTAATTATAATAATTATTTTAAATTTAACAGAGCTATTAAATTATATGATAATAATTTAAATAATAATGGAGCAAAATTAGCCGATTTAAGGAATATTCAATTAGATGGACCAGCATGTTTCAATTTTGCTAATAATAGTGAAACATATGAACTTACAGAATTTTCTATGTTTTTAGTTACTAAAATAACAAACTTTACAAATAATCATAATATTATTTTTGAAATGACTGGAAATACAGTAACAACAGATAATGTTATTCCTACTTATACATCAAGTATAATAAATGTAGATTTTATTGTTAATGATAATTTTAATTATAATATAAATATTCGTATAGGTGATATAGTTTATTCAGGTTTAATAGATGACATAGATAAAGATATAATTCATAATCCAAATTATATAATTTTGGGAATGTATTATACAGCTGCTAAAATAGGATTTATTATTAATCAACGATTATATGAATATGCTAATACTAATACAAACAGAATTACATTAGGTTCAACGCCATTAATTATAAATAAATATGGTTCTGCTAACATGCAATTATTAAATTTTGTTTATTATAAAACATTATTTCATTTTGATAATTTTGATTTATTTGTTAGATATAATAATTATTATATTTCAGGACTTTATTATGAATCTCTTAATAAAAAATGTGATGTTAATCGTCGTATTGTAAATGAGGATGATTATCAATTAGATGACTTATCTGAATTAGCTGATATTAGTAGCGTAGATCAAACAAATGAATTACCAGATACACAACTTCACCCACATCATCGCCATCATCTAGAATATAATAATTTAAATAAATTACCATCCTTTAAATATGATTTAATGATGGATAGAATACCATCTATATTTAATAGAATTTTTAATTTTTAATTATTCGTTTATTTAAGACATATAAACATATATAATTTTTAGTAAGTATATAAAATGAACGAATATATAGATTTCCCAACAAATAATACGAACCTATTATTCAATAAAAATAAAATAAGTGCTGACATTGCTTCTTTGTCTTCTATGTCATCAATTTCAAGTTCTTCAAGTGTTCGTTCGGCTGAACTAAAGAAACATAAAAAACAACCACAACAACAGCCACAAATAAATATAAGAAAAAAGAAATATGAAAGTAGTGCCGAAGATGAAGAAGATGATGATAATAAAACCATTGATGATAGTGATAATGAAGATGAAAGAAGTAGCAAAGATGAAGAAGAAGATGATGACGAAGAGGAAGAAGGGAGTGAAATAGACGAAGAAGAAGATGATGAAGATGATGGAGATCGTAGAAAACCTTCGTCAAAACTTAATAAATATAAAAATGAAATTAATGAAAAAAAAGAAATATTATATCAACTTAACCGCCTTGATTCAAAAGGTTTTAAAATTCCTCATACATTCACAATGCAGTCTGATCTAGAAGAAATGAAACAAGAATATAATAAAATAATTAGAGATAAGGAGATTGACGCAAGTGTTCGTTTTCAGCGTAAAATGCTTATGGCATTTGTAACAGGAACTGAATATCTTAATACTCGTTATGATCCTTTTGCGATAAAACTCGAAGGATGGTCTGAACAAGTTCATGAAAATTTACAAGATTTTGATGATATTTTTGAAGAATTACATGATAAATATAAGTCTAAGGGCAAATCTATGCCACCTGAATTAAGACTTTTCGTAAGTTTGTCAGGAAGTGCTTTTATGTTCCATTTAACTTCAAAAATGTTCAAAGAAAGTTCTATACCAGGTGTTGAAGAAGTTCTTAAAGCAAATCCTGAATTAATGAAACAATTTCAGAATGCTGCGGCAAAACAATTCATTTATAATAATATAGGCAATAATTCAGCAAGTTCTCAGCAAAAACAACCGGCAAAACAAAATATTAGTGCTGGTGGTAATGATGGAGGTGTTAATAGTCTTTTTGGAAATTCATCTGGATTATTTGGAATGGTAAATAACTTATTCAGCGGATTAAATAGAAATCAAGCACCTCCTCCAATAATTCATTCAAAGCCTGAACAAGATATTAATAAAATAATAAATAATGTTCATAATAAAATCTCAATCTATCCAGATGAAGATACAAAAATAGAAACATTATCAATTAGCGATGAAGAAATAACTTCTATAATTGAAGATGCTACTGATGTAAAAATATTAAAATCAAATACAAGAGGAAGAAAACCAGCAAATAACCGTACCTTAAACATTTAATTTATAAGTATTATTGCCACGTGTGTTTTTAACGGTGCGACCAACTTCATTTATAGTTTTTCCAAGATCAGATCGTATTTCACGAACACTACTAGCTAATCGTTCGGGCACTTTTCTTATTGATGAAATTGGATCATGTATAACTTCACGTATTTCATCAGCACCTTCGTTAACACTTCGGACTACATTAAAGAAAGTAGAAGCAACAACGAATATTATGATATGAAGTAAGAAAAGAACAAATATTAAGATAAATTCAATCATTGAACCAATCATTATTATTTCACGGCGAGAATCAACGGAGCATTTACATTTTTCATTAACTAAATAACGAGTATATTTGAATACTTCATATAAATAATAAATGAAAACTAAAACGAAAATTAGATCAACAAACTTATTTATTAGAACAACATTGCCACCAAGATTATTATATAAAGCTTCATCTGGTATCATTGCGGAAAATAGTAAATATATTATAGCAAATATGGTAAAGCCTTTGATGAAACTAAAATCCTTAGTTAAGGCACAAGCACAACCCTTATTTTCTAAATTATATAAATAGCTATAAATAATTACTAAAAGAATTAAAGTGAGAACCGATGAAAGGGCTTTTATAAAGTAAGATACGCCGAAATCTGCCATAAATAATATTTTATTCTAATAAACAAAAATATTATTTTTATACAATAAAATTTGTTCTATTTTTAGGTTCTACATATTTTAATTTTAAGTATTCAAATATATCTTTTTCGCTTTTAATAATTGGTTTATTTTTATCAAATCCGTGTTCACTTAACGAAAGCCCGAATTTATTTTTAACATAACTACGCATTCCAATATTAAATATATTAGAACCTGTGAAATATAATAGAGAATAATAATATTCATTGACTGGTGCTATTAGAATATCTAATCTTCTCGCGGGCTTGTCATCTAGTTGAACAATACCCATAAATTTATTCTTTCCTAATGCTAAAATACCCTTTATATATCCTAATGTATTTAAGGAATCTATATAACTCTTTAAATTGAATTTTGGTGTCTCCATGATAATTATATCAATATCTCCCATAGATTTTTTGCCTCTGCGATAAGAACCAACAAAATCATATTTAATTTCTTTTTTAGTTAATAAATCTTTTTCAAGAATTTTTATATGTTCCTTAAATTCTTTAAGTGGTATACGTTTTTTCAAATCCTTATAATACTTTAAACCAAGTTTTTGTTTATCATTAAGGCAAAAAACATTCTTTTTAAGTTGTGTTATAGATGTAATACCAGTTTCTATTATTTTTTCAATATTTGAAGGACCAATTCCATAAACATTTATTAATTCTTTTTTAAATTTATATAATTTATCTTTATTGATATTCTTTGTAATATATGATATATTTCCTGTTTCAAATAATTCTTTAATTTTTTCATGAATACTTTTACCAATACCATTAATATCCTTTAAATCATTTAAGTTTGATATTTCTTTCGGATAAATGAGAATATTATTGATAACATTATCATATGCCTTAACTTTATAAATATCTTTATTAAATCTTTCATAATCTCGAATAATTTCAAGATTTTTAATTATAGTTTCTTTATTAATTTTAACCATTATTTACATAATTAAAATAAAAAAAATTATTTATACTTATCAACTATATTTGATACTTTGAATTTAGTTGAATTATCTAATCTTGATATATCAAATGACTTAATATACTCAATATATTCTTGTTTAGGTATAAAATCTAAAATAATCGCATATTCATCCAATAATAATTCTGTTATATGTTTATAATTATTCAGGTCGGGTTTATTATCCAAATCATAAATAATAGATATCATAATCTGATTTATGATATCAACTTTATTAATTTTTTTCAAAATTACACATAATGCCTTAATCATAGACAGAGTATTTTTCTTAATTTTGATATATTCACAATAAGTATCATAATATTGTTCTTCGAATATTAATTTATGTTCAATAACAATTTTTACAGGTAACCATTCTTTGTTTTTTAAATAATTTTCATAATATTTAGTTATATTTTTTTCAATATAATCATTATCAAAAAGATATAATATTTCAATATAAATTTTATTATTAGATGTTTTAATAAAATTGATTAAAATGTCAAATAAAGAGTTTTTAATTTCATCATTGATTTGTGTTATAAAATGAGATATTTTACCATATATAACATCTTTGTTTACATCTGTTAATTTGTTCAAATATGAAATAAATTCTTTTTTACATTTGGCATCATCACTAAAATCAATATAAATTATGTGCGGTCTTGTTTTAATTTTTGTTTTATTTTGTGCTATTATTTTCTTTTTTTCCCATAAACTTCTCGCGTCATAATTAGAAACAAAACAAGAATAATTATTAATCAATTCATTGGCTTTATTAACTATATTATCAGGTATTTGAATATTTGAATTATTATATGTCTCTAAACAATTTTTAAAAATCTCATAATTAATTTTAACAAGTCCAATATCTTCGTTTTCTTCGTTCATATATTATAAGTTTGAATAATATCTTTATATTTATTCATCACTTATTATAACTTCATCTTCGACTGCTTTTGAATTATCATAATTTATTATTTTATCTATTAATTGAGATTTACTACCATCGCAATTTATTTTTCTTTCCTCACATTTAGCTTTTATCTTTTCTAAACTTAATTTCATTAAAGCCTTTTTGGTATTGGCTGATGATTGAACATTTGAACTTATAACTGATGCGCTATCTTCTATTATCTCCTTCTTTAAATCAAATATTTCATTATTAATTGGTTTATCATCTAAAACAGTAACATGTATTTCACTCGCGGCACAAATGCCATTCATTCCGCATTTTGGAGTAGGTGGATAATCATTATATATCTCATTCATCATCATATTGGCTTCATTTATTTTTTCATTATAATAATCAGACGCCGGTGTATTAGTTATAGGTCGATTAGCGCCATTTAACTCTAATTCTAATTTTTGTAATCTTGTTGACATCATATAATTAGATTGTTCAAGATATAGATATTTGTATGATAAAAATAGAAGAAGTAATACAAGTATGAAATAACTTATATAAAATAAAATATTGTTAATTGTGAATAATTTAAATACGAACATTTCTTAAATTTTGATTATATATTTTGTTTTTCATTTCAATCGCACTTCTAATAATATCTTTATTAAATTTATGCTTTTCTAATAATTCGATTGCTATAATTTGTTTAGAACCTCCACGATTTATCTTATAATTAAAGTCATAGTTCTTAGTTTTCTCATTATAATCAGCATTTACACTTAAATTTATAAATTTCTTATTATCTTCAAGATCCATTAAATTATGAAAATGTGTTGTTATTATTAATGATACGCCTTCGATATTTCCAAGATATTCAGCAACTGAATAAGCTACCGAAACGCCTTCTATTGGAGGTGTAGAATGCATCGGTTCGTCCATTAAAAATAATCCCCTCTTATTCTCTTTTTTCAAATTTTCCGCGATCATTATCATATTATTACAATAATTTGTTTCTGTTTCAAAATATGACATCTTGCCAGTAACATCTACAACTCTCATAAATGTAGTTATAGCATCATAAAGATAAATATTTCCTTTTAAGGCGTTTATTATTCCAAATGTTTGAGCTAGAATTATGTTCAAAGTTATAGATTTTACAAATGTAGTTTTTCCACCAGCGTTTACACCAGTTATAATAATATTTTTTGATAAATTTACAGGATTTCCTACTTGACTTGATTTTAATAATGGATTATTAATATTCCATATTTGGGTATTAGTATCATTATAAGAAGGCAAACACCAATTTTTATTACTTTTAAGTCTTGTTATAACATCTATTACATCAATTGTATAAATAACTTTAAGGATATTAATAATATCTTCTTTATAATTTGCGTTTTTCCATAATTTATAAATAGTTGATATATCATAATCTAATTTTTCTAAGTTTTTTATGCTTTTATTCATAGTATCTTCATTGATCTGATGATTATATAAGAAAAATGTTTTCCATATATTATTTGATTGTTTTATGATTGTTATAGATGATTTTAAGAATGTAATTAAGCCATTGACTTTATTAAATAATTTTTCACGAATTTTATAAATCATATATGAAACATAAAAAGTTTGGTAAATACTATAAATATATAAAGCTATATATGAAAATACTGTTATAATTTTAAAAATATCATTTTTGATATTTCCAGAATATTTAAAAAACATCTTAACAAATTGATAAATAATACCTAAATATTTAGTTACAGTCAAGTTAAAATTCAAATATTTATTTAAATAATAATAAGGCATATAAAGAACTGATAATGGATATAAGAGACCTGTTAAAGGCATTATAATGATCTTATATAAATGATAAATGTCAACTAAATATTTATTATAATTCATATTATTTATGATGTAAGTAGAAGGAAATAGAAGATTTATTGAAAAATCTTCATCAATCTCTTCTTTCAATGTCATAATCCATAATAAATCTTTTTCATGATTTTTTAAAATTTCTTTTTGATAATTTAATAATTTAAAAAATGTTTTTTGTCTGTTTTCCAATAATGGTTTATTATTTATGGGCGTTTTTATTAATTTATCTATTAAAATCGATGCTCCTAACGTTGAAGGTTGTTTAGTTATCCATTCATCTATTTTAGTATCAGTATAAACATTATCACTTACTATTATTTTATTTTTGTCGTAGTTATTTTTTAAAATATCATTTAATAAAACATTAGCGGTAGATGTTGGTATTTCAAAAAAAACATTTAAATCGTCCAAATTCATTTTAATATAATATTTATATATTTTATTCTCGTTTTTAAATTCACATATAAATAAAAAATGATAAATAAGATTTAAATTAGTATTATGGATTATATTATTATGATACATGAAAATAAAATTTATAAAATTGATAAAGAACCTTATGAAACTGATGAGAATACTTATATAAGAGGTTGGTTTATTATCAATAATTTCAATAAATTTAAAGATGTTGAATTAATATCGCGTTCAATTATTTATTTAAATGAAAGTAAAAATAATATGAAATATATTGTTTAATTATTAGATGACACGACGAGCTTTACGAACAGGTTTGGCAGGAGCGCGACGGCGACGTCCACCAACTTGTTCTTGATACATTGGTTCAGCGCGTTCTTCTTGACCTTCTGAAAAGAAATTAAAAGAGCTATTTTTATCAGCTAATAAGCGAGCTCCTAATAGGGCTAATGCTGATATGAAAGCTGTAAGTTCAACAGGGGCACCACCACGACGACGGCGATCATTACCACCTTTAACTACTGGTTGTTGTGCTACTACATGTGGAGAAACAGCTGATGGTTTTTGATCAGCATAATAATAACCTCCGCGACGACGAGGATCGCCACCACCAGTTTGGCATGATGGACAACCATTATTACCACCTTTTAAAGCAGGCTGGGATGAAACAGTTGATGGAGCAGATTGAACTAAGGTATAATCTCCAAGAGGTGGATAAGACGCTTCTCCGCCAGTTCTTCTTCTTTGCATTATATCTAATTAAATAAAATATATTATTTTCTAATATAAAAAACAAGAAATACAGCTATAATAGTTGTAAAAAAATTTAATACGATTATTAAAATAACGAATGGAATAATATAATATAATAAATAAATTAATATAGGTTTTATAATTTCAGTTCTTATATCTTCATTTAATATTTCATTTCTTATAAAACTAATAATAAAATCCACTGGTTTAATATTATTTTTTTGTTGCGTCATATTTTATCTTTGGATTAACTTAATATTATATAGAATGAAACATTTATTAAAATTTCCGCAACAAAAAACAAATCATTCAGTTTCTTATTTAGAAACACCTTTAAGATTAGAATTAAATGATATAAAGGTTATTAATGTCTTAAATCATATTTTAGAATGTTATATTCCGATAAAAATCAACGAACGATCTATAAACAAAATTAAGGAAATTGACGAATTATCTTTAAATACTTTAAATGATAATCCAGATTGGATTAATAAGGATGAACAGGATTTAGATACATTATATTACACTTCTTATTTTAGTGATATATCACATATGTATTTATTTATTAATAATAAAACAAATTGTTCATTTAATGGTAATGATAAAGATGTCACCGAAATATTATCAATTCTTAAAAATAATAAATCAAAAGATTATAATATAACCGTTGATATTACATTTTTTGGTTTATTTATTCAGTCGAATAAAATTGGGAATAAATGGTTAATAAAAAATATTAGCGTTGATGAAGTATTTGATAATAAGACTGATTGGAATAAAGAAGAAATCGAAGAGGATTGGGAAGAAGAAGTACAAAATTATGAAATTGAAATGAACGAAAAAATAAAAACTTATTTAACAAATATTAATGAAGCAAAAATATTATTGGAAGAAATTAAAAATGAACAAAATATAAATACTTGGGAAAAAAAGATATTAAAGTTAAAAAAATATATTTTAAAATTATAATTTTATCTATATTATTATAATAGATAGATATAAAATGAGTTCTAATAGTAGTTCTTCAATAGTTATTTCATTTTCAATCGCAATTTTATTATTATTAACACTTTTATTATTAATTTCTTACAATTCTAAATGTAAGATGGATAATATAGAACGATTTGAAAATGAAGTAGGAGGAAATGATGCTTTTGATTCCACAAATATGTTTAATTTACACCAACCACCACATTTACCATCAGTAGCGGATAATGCCAATAAATTGGCTGATACTAAAAAAGCAAGTGACGGCGAAGTTATGCCAAATGTTAGACCAGTAGATCCAACCGATAATTATTATGGATCATACGCTTCAAATAAAGGGGATTCTTTTGAAAAGTTTGAAGATGCTACACAATTACCCCCACAACCAACTGATACAGGTGCATATTTAAATCGCGATCGTTTAACAAGTGATGATTTATTACCAAAAGATGCCGCTAATTCTAAATGGGCTGAAATAAACCCTGCTGGATCTGGTGACATTCGTGATCAAAACTTTTTAACTGCTGGTTATCATATTGGAATTAATACTATTGGTCAATCTCTCCGTAATGCTAATCTTCAATTACGTTCTGAACCACCCAATCCCCAAGTTGCTGTTAGCCCTTGGTTAATATCTACTATTGAACCAGATGTTCGTCATGTTGCTTTTGAAATTGGCAGCACTCCATCATATTAATCAAATGTAACAAAACACTTAGTATTAATAATATCTTGTTTAGGGATTAATGAATTTTTATTAAAATTTTTGAATTGTTTTTTATATGAGAATTTTGACATATTTTCATAAATAATCTTTTGATTATCAATAGCATAATTGATAATTTTATTATTGAAAGCCCATTTAAAAAAATTGAGTTGTCCTATTGTTGTCTCAATTATTTGCTGCTTTTCATTATTAATCATAAATGAAATTCTATCATGTCTTCTAAAAGCATCAAAATTAAATTTCTTAAATGATTTAAGTTGAGCACGATAATCTAAATATAATGTTATTTTTCTATATTTTTCATTTGAATAATTATCAGGTAAATTATAATAAATATTATCGTCAATATCATTTATCCAGTAAATAATATTATGATTTTTAGCATATCTTGTTACAAGCCAATCAATCATTCTTAAAGATAAAACATGTTTTCCTTCGATAATTGTTTTTAAAATAGATTTATATTTATTATTATTTTCGTAAAATGTGTATAAAGAAGATAATAATAAATCTTTACTACTATCAGTCATTAATTAAATTATATTAAAATTTCTTATATCTATTATTTGGTAAAATTAATCATATCAAATATAATAGCAATTATTGCCAATAATAATAAAAGTCCTATTCTTAAATCCCAGTATAATAAATAAATATCTAAAACTATTAATATCAATAATACCCAATAATGTTCATAAATATCTATTAAAGTTTCGGGATAAGGTACTGATGGTCTTAAACCGTAAATTAATAAATATGCTGAAAGAATACCAATTATCAAATAACGTAAAAATATATCAAGCATTTATTCTATTATTATTATTATTTTTTCTTTTCCATATTAATAATAGAAAAAATGCTTTATTCTACACTTGAAGAAGCTTATCCAATCGCGAATAACATGTCAAATAAAAATAAGAAAAAAAAAGAAAAACAAGATGAAGATCCTCAACTGATCCAATCTAATCAACAATGTTCTCCTCTACAAGTTCCAGAATATAAATTACCAATTGACAGTAATTCTCTAAATTCATTTAAGAAGGCTATTGATGTTTCTTTAAATACAAATAAAATTATGGATCAGCCTGTAAAGAATACTTCTGATAATTTTAATGTTGAACCATATGACTATGATGAATATGATGCCTATTTAAATATTACAAGCAATAATATACAAACAAATCGAATTGATAATAGTCCTCAATATAGAACAACTCCATCATTATTAGATTATTTAAAAACATTGAGAGACAATTATGATAAAATTCATACACAACAAGCTATTAAAGTTGATAATGTTGAACATTTTACAAATTATCCATCCAATAAAATGAAAGTAGATGTAAATTTATATAATTTATTTTTATTTATGTTCATTGGTATTATTATAATACTATTATGCGACCAAATAACAAAATTGGCAATTGTTATAGCAAGTAAAAATATATAAACAACGTTATTATTTAAAATATAATATGAAATATTTTACACATTTAGTTTTTTCAGGTAGTGCTATACGTTCTATATGTATTTTAGGTATATTGAGATATATTTATTTTAATAAACTCGAAGAACATATTAAAAATGTTGCTGGCACTTCTATGGGTTCTTTTTTTGGTTTAGCATTTGCCTTAAAAATACCAATCGACGAATTAGAAGATATGATTTTAAAATTAATTGAAAAAGAAGAAGTTGTTTCCATATGTACAACTAAATTTCTAAATCTTTTTTCAAACTTAGGATTTAATGATTCTAAGTTATATGTCGAACCTATGAAAGAATATGTTAAAAAGAAATATAATCAAGATGATATGACTTTTATTGAATTATCAAAATTTACAGGTGTTAATCTTTTCGTAAGTTCTACAAAAATAAATGATGGCACTAATTTTATTTTTAATGTCAATGATACTCCTAATGTCTCTGTATTTGATGCTGTTGCTTCTTCTATGTCAATTCCAGTTATATCAAAACCTGTTATAATTGATAATAATTATTATGTAGATGGTTGTATTACTAATAATTTACCTTATGAGATTTTTAGTAACATAAATCAAGAAGATATTTTAAATGTAGTTGTTTATATTAAAAATGATTATGATGTTGTTGATAAAATTAATTCAGATGATATCAATTTCATCGAATATTATAAACAAATCATTGGAATTATTTATGCAAGTTCCTTAAATCATAGTTATATATCAAAAATTAATAAATTTAAGAATCCATTAATCATTAATAACAGTCCATTTAAATCTTTTTACAATTTTGAATTTTCGAATAATAATTTATTTTTTAGTATACATAAAAATGATATTGAAAATTTAATTTTACAAGGTTTTAAAGATATTACTATTTATATGAAACAATTTGAAGATGATGAAGAAACTGGAAGAGAACTTACTGTAATAGAAGATATTTCGAAGGTTCCTTAACATCTTCTATCTTCCATGATATATATATCATTATATTATTCGGCAATACTGATACAAATAATCCACTTTTTTGTAATGATTTTACTATATAATTAACACAACTTAAATGATCATATAATGGATAACCTATAATAATAGGCGGAATTTTATAATATAAAGATTGTCCACCAATTTCAGCTATACCTTTTATTTTATTATGACAAGTATTTAAAATCACATTATAAGCCTGATTAATTTTTGTATCCTTCTTTTTCTTAATTTCATATAAATCATATAATGATAATTTTGAGATCATTTTATTTATAATATTATATTTATTTTGCATTTTGATTTGCGAATGCTATTATATCAGCTGCATTTCTTTTACCTTCATATGGTATTACAGCTCCTGATGTATTATTTACAAGTAAAATAGTTGGAGTGCTATTTACATTATATTTTCTACCAGCTGCCATACCATCACCACCATCACTTATATCATATTTTACAGTAGTATAATTAATGATTGCTTGATTATTAATAGCATCAGTAACAATATTATCCCATGTTGGTTGAAAATCATTACAATAACCACAATTAGTCATACTAAAATATTGTAAAGTATAGTTTTTATTTAAAGGCGATGATGAATCATCAAAAAAATTTTCTTGATTTCTATAATATTGACTTCCATAATATATAGAACCAGCTATTATAGCAAATATAAATACTGATAATAATATCATTGTTAAAGTGCTACTTCCTTCATTTGAATCAGATGAGCCGCCGCGATAAGATCTATATTTGGATGACATTTCTATTTTATTATAATATTTTTATTAACTATATAAATATATAATAAAAATACTAATAGTAAACTAAATAAAATAAAATTAAAATAATTCATATATTTAATTATTTTATCATTTACATTTGTTATTTTTTTATCTTTTAACCATATAATTGTATTTAAAGTAAAAAATAAATATATTAATATAGCAATAAATAATAGAATATAAAATATCATTTTAATCTAATATAAAAAATGATTTATATTTTATTATTATTATTCGTCAATATGCACTTGTCAGCATTTAGTTCAATACGCGCGATTATTATGTGTAATAATACACCAACCATTTATACTACAAGTTGTTTTAACAATAATGCGAAATTGTCACTAGAACATGTATTTCCAAAATCTCTTATGTATAAAAGACATTATAATGACATGCATAATATATTCAAATGTGACGCCTATATTAATAATATGAGATCAAATTATAAGTTTGTTGATAGTTGTAATGTAAATACATTCATTCAATTAAATCAAACAGATAATTATATTAATACTAAAATGAAATTATTTAAGCCTCATGATGATAGTAAAGGTATAATCGCAAGAGCTATTATGCATATGTGCTATGAATATAAATATGATTATAAGAAAATTATAGATTATGAAGATTTAATCAATTGGTTTATTGAATATCCTCCAACAAAAGAAGAAATCTATCATAATAATATCATTTTTCAAAAACAAAAAAAGAGAAATATGTTTATTGATTTATACAATAAAAAAAATTTTAAAAAATTGGTGATGCACCGGTTTTTATAATAAAAAATGATTTTTTATTTTAAGATTAAAATTTATATTAAGTTAAATATGTGTTATATTAAAACACGGAGGCAAGCCGAAAGTCAAAATCAAGAAGATGAAATTGAAATCAATAAGAAACATCAATTATTTTTAGATATTGCTGCGGAAACAGCCAAATTCTCAACAATGCAACAAAAGCACGGGGCTGTGGTTGTACATAAAAATAAAGTAATCGCATGCGGTTTTAATTATACCACTCATTTCTTAAATGACAATAATAGTATTCATGCCGAAGTAGCAGCAATTACACAAGTCTTAAAAAATAAGAATATTTTGAATGAATGTGATATTTATGTTGTTCGTATTGCACCTCAACGATTTAACAACTGTTTAAAAATGTCTAAGCCTTGTGATAAATGCACAAGGTTTATTAAGAAATATAATATACGAAAAACTTATTATTCGACTAATTATGAATATGATTATAATTATCTAAATATCTAAGCTCATTGAAACTTTTGGAATAATTCTTTTTATACTTTTTTTAACTATAACTGGTCTATTCTCACTGTTAAAAATCATATTTAATAATTCTTCGCCTGTTAAATTTTTATTGTTATTAATGATCTCTCTAACCTCTTTAATATTTACTGGTTTTTGAACATTCTTTACATTTGTCTTTAAACGACCATTTTGTGTATTAAGATCATTATAATTATATTTAAACATAAAGTCTTGGATTTTATTATTCAAGACTTGTTGAAGTGTTTTACGTTCTCTAATTGCTATTTTCAATTTTCTTATAGCATCATCATATTTAAACCAATCATTAACTAGGTTTTTAAATGTATCCATTTCTTCCGATGTAGGTTCATTCTTATTTTCAATTATATCATCAACTAAATTTAAATCATCCATTATATCAAAAATATAAAAAAATCTTTAAATATATTTATTTAGTTTTTTTTGGTGTGGCTCTTGGTTTTGGAGTTGCTTTTGTTGCTGGTCTTGTTGATGGTCTTGTTGTTGGTCTTCTTGTTGGTTTTGGGGCTGTTGTTGGTCTTGAAGCGGTTGTTGGTCTTGTTGTTTGTCTTGAAGCGGTTGTTGGTCTTGTTACGGTTTTTACATATTTATTAATAAAATCACTAACATTATCAAAGGTTCTACTATGTCCAATAAAATTTATAGGTTTTGATTGATTATATGAAACAATGCTGGGATATGAAAACATTTTTAAATTTTGAGGAAATAAAGTATTCATATCATTATATTCAACCTCGTATATTTTTTTTTGTGTATTAAAGCGTTCTTTTATTTGATCCCATATTGGCATAAAAGAATGACAATGACCACAACTATTCCAATAATATAAAATAATACAACTATCTGTATTAACATCCTTCACAAATTTTTTCGCATGAGATTCATTTTTAATTGCTGTGACTGTCGATGGTTTTTTTGCGGATTTAACAATTGTTGACATTTTTCTATTTATATATAATATAAAATAATTACTTTAATTAAATATGGATTATAGTTTTCAAATTAAATCAAATGATATTTTACGAGATCACATAAAACAACTTGAAGATAATTATAATTTAAATAATAATTTTTTATTTCAAAATCAAATGAAAAGCATCAATGAAGATAAAATTGGTAAAATCATCGATAACACATATTTAGATTCAATATATATTAATAAAAAAAGTTGTATTTTTAAAAAAGAAGATAATAATGAAGATAATGGTTGGACTAATTATTTTAAAATGAATCAAATAGTTGATAGAAGAATGTTTAACAAAAATACTAGACAAAAAACTATTTAAGGAACTCTATTTCTTTTTTATATTCTTTTGAAGGAGTCTCTAATATTATTATAGATTTATCAAAAAATTTAGCAAATTCCCTTAAATCATTTGGGGGAATTTTACCATCAAATAAACATTCGTGTCTATCTAAGTGTGAACTTTTTATATTAACACTATTATTTAAATGAATACATACAATATCATCTTTATTCTTAAAAACTTTTGATATTTCATTTAATTCATACCCAAGATTCCATATATGACATGTATCTATACAAATCTTAAAGATGGTTCTCTCTTCTTCTGTAAATGAATAATAAAAATTTATAAAATCATTAATATCTGTTAATAATTCGGTTCCTTGTCCTGCTGGTGTTTCTAATAATAATTTCGTTTTAATATTTCTTTTTATTATTTCCCCTATAATACTTCTTATATTTGTTTTCATTGTATTTAAGGAGTCTTCAATACTACTTTTAGTTGATTTACCAACATGTAAAACATAACCTTTCGCACCTATATAATGTGATGTTATTAAATCATGAACTATTATTGTATCTTCAATTTCTATTACTTTTCTTCCATTTAAAAAAGGTTTTGCCAAATTAATTACATAAGGACTATGAACAACTAATGAAAAATCATTAATCTTACAATATTTTTTAATTAAATGTGATTCAGATATATATTTATCATGATCATTTATATGTGAACTTCGTGGGTTACCTACAAAAAGCTGTAAAGCATTTCCTCCATTTTTTTTAATTGATTCCATAGTTTTAACAATTGTTGTTTCTCTTGGTATATGAGCTCCAATAATCATTAATATACTTAAATATTATTATATATACTTAAATAATAATCTTAAACGAAAAATATGTCATCTAAACATCCTTTAATTACCGAAGGAACACATATAATTATTGATATTAGTCATATTGATAATTATGACATACTACAATTTAATGATTCAATTTCTGATATTCTTAATATGATCGTTTCTAAATTTAATTTAACTGTCGTTGGTAAAGTATTACATCAATTTGAACCATTCGGTGTTACGGGTGTTTATGTTCTAAGCGAATCACATCTATCAATTCATACTTTTGTTGAAGAAAAGAAAGTAGCTATGGATTTATATACTTGTAAGTCGTTTAATGACACTGAAAATCTAATAAATTTTTTACATGAGATTTTTAATCCTTGTAACATAGAATATAAAGTTATTAATCGTTAAATATAAAAAACTGATTTTCATTTTATTTTTTTTAAAATTATTATGTCTAGTCATTATGATATATTGATCCATTCAATTGGTATTTATGAAAAAACTATATATAAATGTGATAATTTTAATGAATGGGGTAAAATAAATGATTGTCTTGAAGCTATGAAACTTGGAAAAAAAGCATACAATGAAATGAAAGATCTTAAAAAATATTCAAATACCTATGATGAAATTTTATATTTAATAGATAAAACTAGAAATGACATTAAAGTTATTGAAAATGTTGTAATATTTCGTGATGAATTTAATAATAAATATAATTTAATGTGGAGAAATCTAAATGTTTATATTCAAGCTCTTAGAATTGCCAAAAAAGCATGTGATGAATATTATATATTTAATTGCTGTGAATAATATTAATTATTATAATCAATTAAATATTTACAACATGTATTAAAATCAATTATGTATCGATAAGGACATGTGAAGAATATTTTTTGTTCTTGTGTTTTAAAGAATTTTACTAAACAGTCATGATGAATCTTATAACTATTTGATTTTACTTTATCAAATATATTTTCATATAATTTAACTATTTCTGTATCTCTTATAATCAATTGTTCTAAACAAATTGGGCAAAATTCACTAAAAGAATCATTTGGAACAATCTCATACGGTAAATTAGTTATCTTCCATCCTTCTTCAATCATCCTATAAATATCATTAAAAATCTCATTGTTTGAATGAAATCCTCTAATATATTGCGTTCGTTTATTAATGATATCATCCATAATTTTCTTATCCAAATCATCAGTTGTCACATAATCATATGGTGTTCCAGTATTATTCGAATAATAAATATTATTTTTGTTCATTAATAACCCATAGCAAATATAGTTATTATTTTTAAATGGCGGTGCCTCTACATTTGATAAACTAATTTTATAAGAAATTCTTAATTCATTGATTGTATTTATATTATCTTCTATAAACTTTATGAACTTACTGAAATTACTATGTTCCTTAAATACAACTTTAATTATTGGTTTTTTTATGAATCTATCAATTGTTTCTGGATTGTAAGATTCATCATAAAAATTATCAAGTGGTAATTTATTTTTTATATAAATATTTGTATTATGTTTTGCTAATATTCTATCACAAACATAAGTATCATAAATAATTCCATCATTTTTAAATACTTCCAATTCAAGTCTTGTTAAGCAATCATTTAATTCTTTGAAATAGAGCATCTTTTTATTATGATTTATATCATAAAATAATTCATTTTTTATATATATAAATAAATAACGACTTAATAATCAATGTCTGAGTGTGTTTATTTAAATGTTCCATATAAAGAAAGAAAAACTGTAAAACTTCTTGGTGGAAAATGGGACAAAACTTTAAAACGTTGGTATTGCGATGAAGGAAATGAATTATGTTCCTTATATCAGATTCATAAAGATATTGAAATAATTGGAGAGGATAGAGAATATGGTTCTAATAAACTTTACATCGACATGATACCTAAAACAAGTTATTTTAAAAATGTTAGACATTTATTTACAGATTGTGATTGGAATCTAATTCGTCATCACATTTATAAAAGAGTTGATTATAAATGTGAATGTTGTGGTAAAAGAAAAAATAAGTATTTAGAAGCACATGAAAGATGGGACTTTAATTATGATACACAAACCCAAAAATTAGTTCGTATTATTGCTTTATGTAAAATGTGTCATTCGGCAACTCATTACGGACATTCAAAAAGAACAAAAAATATTGATAAGATTAATCAACATATTAAAAAAATAAATAATTTTGATGACTTAGATTTAGATAATCATATTAAAGAAGCATATGATACATGGAAAAAAAGAAATACTGTAAAATGGAATCTTGATTTTAGTATTATTACTGATTCTGGATTTACAATTATAAACAAATAATTTACAATTGAATAATATTGTCAGTGTTATTTCTGAAAAATACTATCCAAATTGAACAATTGCCAGTATTACATACAACATATTTACACTTTGACATTATTAAAGTAATTCCTAAATATTTTAATGAATAACCATAATTTTGTTCCTTATTTACCTTATCAACTGTGTTATTTTTTTTATACATATGTCTTATTTCATCATAAAATATTGTTATTCTATCTGAAAATGGTTGAGATTTCATGAAATTTAAAAAATTTGTTTCGTCACTCTGAACTATGAATTTAATATTTGGATTTTGTTTTAAAATATTATTCGCATGAATTAAGTAAGCATCAAATGGAGGCGGTTTAAATTCAGTTGCCTTATCATTTCCTCTATAAAACAATACACAAGTATTCTCAAAATCTATATTATATTTATCTTCAATAGTCTCTTGAATTTCTCTTATGTTATCATTTGGTACATAATATTTATTTACAAATAATGATAAATTCTTTAAATCTAAATCTTTATAATTCTTATATTGATAACATTCATGATAATCAATATCACGAGTATATGGTATATGATAAGGTATTTCATCATAATGTTTAAAATAGTTAAAAGTTATATCATCTGTTGAATTATTTTGCTTATACCATGTATAAAAACCAGTTGTATCAAATACTTGCGGAAGTCTCTTATATTTATTGAAATAAAGCACTAAGTAATATAAACGAACTGAACAACATGAAAAAAATCCACCTTCATGGGCTACTTTTAAATCCATAATACAAAAATAAATGTTTTTTTCTTTATATCAAATATTTAAAAAGTGTAAAATAATAATATTACAATAATCCAAATTACTAAATAGATTATTACATCAATAGATGCTTTATTTGATGAAATATTCCTAAAACATTCAATTTTATATTTATTAAATTCATTATAATTTTCAAGATGATTACATTGATTTGTTTTAGTTAAACAATCATATACATCTTTATAATTTGTTTTTTCAAGTGCGAAATTATTACATTTTTTTGTCAAATAATTATTATATCTATTTTTTTTAATATATGAATCTGCGAAAGGCACTGAAATAATTATTAATAAGATTGCTGATAATCTCATAGTTGATATATTTTATTAATAATAAAAACAAAATCATTTTTTGTTTTTTATAAAAATAGAAAATCATCCAGAAACAAATTTGTAGAAATCATACCAACCCTTTATAATATAAATTTTCCCATTATATTCAAGTTCATGATGATTATCTAATCTTGAATAATTAATCTTATTTCTGTAAATATCATAGCAATCTAATATATTCTTCACATTTTCAGCATTAAACTGAACAAGTGAATAATTTGTATGAATGTCATCTTTTGATATAAATTTATTTTCAAATGATCCAAATTCTATTCCAACAACATTATAAGTAGCTGATGAATTGATCAAATAATAACCCAGATTAGATTCGTATAAATAGCCTTCCATTTTATAAATAAATACCAATAAAAATTATATCATTTTTTTATTATTATACTACTATTATAGATTTTTTCTTAACTTTCGTTTTATTTCAATTATATCACTATCTCTATTCAATGTATATATTTGTTTATCTTTATTTTGTATACAATAATCAATAAAATTATATAATGCGCATTTATTTATATTAATCGTTAATAATAGATTTAATTGTAATCCTATTAATTTATTTAATATTAATGAATCTGATTTAGTTGTATTAATACTATCAAGTTTTTTATCTAATGAAAAAGGTTCTGTATGTAAATTTAATATAGCTTTTATATAACTATCAGAAACTTTATTTTCATCTGAACAATCATTCCTAACATCTTGTTTATATTTTGTTAAATTCACTGCGTTTATTGCTTTTGATGATGGAATACTACTTGAAATATTTAAAAAATTTGAATAAATACTTGCTACTAAATTAATATCTTCTGGAACGCCACCGCCTGTTATTCTATAATATGCAGGTGGTACATACATTTGTTGTGATGATGTATATTGTGGTGGATATACTGTTACGGTATGTTGCGGCTGTAATTGTTGTGATGTGGGAAAATTTAATGTAGGTGCAGGTGCGGTAGCATTTAAAGTTTTTTGTGGTATATAATCTACTATACGCGAATTATCAGTAACTTCTTTAAATAAAGGCATACTGGCATTTATTAAATCAGTATCTTTTTCTTCTATACTTTCAGTTGGATCTCTATAATTGAAAATATAATATGTATTTGGGTTCTTACGATGATCATTAAATACTGGAAATATACGACCATTATCTAATTTATAATATTTATCATAAATAAAAGATTTATGATTAATTTCTTTTATTTTAGCTTGTAATTTTTGTAATTCATCTTTACAATTACCGATATCTTTTAATTTACCGATACTTCTATCAACTTGTATAAACAGTGGTTTATCTGTTGATATTATATATTCATCATGATTTTTTTTATCATCAGTATAATGAATATTAAATATATAATATTCAGGATCAGATGTATTATTACTTTTATATACTGGATAATCTTTATTTCCTATACTAATTTTTATATTATCTAATAAATAAAATTTATTAAATTGTTTTAATTTATCTCTTAAATCATTTATTGTTTTTGTTGGTATTATTTTTTGTGTATCTGTAATTTCTTTAAATAATGATTTTATATCATCACTCAAAAAATCGCGAAATTTATTTCTACCATCTGAATCTAATATATAATATTTACCATTATTTTGCTCGTTTGTAAAAATTGGATAAGTTTTTATTATTCCAGAAGAATCATAATCTTCATATACAAAATCATTTTTATGTTGATATGTATAAAATTCCTCTATTTTTTTAAGTTTTTTATCTCGATCTTTTTTTAATGAGGTAATAATTAGTTTAAAATTTTTATTACTATACCTAGTTTCAGTAAATAATTCATCAATATTTTTATCAGTTAAAGATGTATGAGCTTTTTCTATATCTGCTTCTAAAACTTTACATATTTCTAATTCAGAATTTAAATCGTTTAATTCATCTTTTAATGTATTATTATTACCTATATATTCTTGAATTTTACGAATAATAAAGTCAAAATTAGGATCCATATCTTCATCGTCATAATGATCATATGAATTATCATTTAGGACTTTATATATTTCTTTTATTTTATCTTTAATTTTTTTACATTCTTCTATTTTTGTAGTAGTATCACTTAGGGCTTGTTGTTTAAGACTTTCAATTTGTTTATTATATATTTTTAGTATTTTTTTTATAATTTGATTTATTTTTTCTTTTCTTTGATTTGAATCATCCTGTTTAAATTGATCTATTTTTGTTTCTATATCTTCAATTGATAAAGGATTAGTTTCATCTAACTGTGTAAAATATTCATTTAACTTTGTTAATTCTTGTTCAAAATTATCATATCCTTTTTTTCTTTCTTTTAAAAAATCTAATATTTTTGTATCATCAGTTTTAAATGCTTGTGGAACAGCTTGATTTTTATCAGAAATTAATTCTTCTTTAAATGTATCAAAATCTTCTTTTCTTCTTTTTAAAAAATCTAATATTTTTTCATCAGTGTCAAGTTTTTGCGGAACATCTTGATTTTTATCAGCAATTAATTTTATTTTAAAATCTTTTAATTTTGTATTTTCATCTCTAAGTTGTTGTAATTCAGTTGTATTTTGTGATGTTGATGTAGCTGCTGCCGCGACGGTTTCATTTATTGATAAAATTTTATTAATAGCTTCGTATAAACGTTTTTTATATTCATCACTAATTTTTTTGTCATCATCTGAAAGATCTTTATCAATTTTTTTTTCATAATCACCCATATATTTTCTTATATCATTATTAGTTGCATTTCCGTTTTTTAATTGAGGTATATTTTTATTAAAATTATCTAATACATATAAAAATCTTGAATCTAAATTGCTTCTTTTAAGTAATTTAGCTAAATTTTGGATTATTTTTATAATATTACTTTTTATTCTATATTTTTTTTCAGGTTCAGTAGTAGTATCTATTTCATAATTTATTGATTTTTGTAAATCAACAAATAATTTATCTATTTTTATTCGACGATTAATATCATTATCAGAAATATTTAAATCTGTATCCATTAAACCATCACTTTCCAATAATTCATTTATTTGTTTTAAATATTCTGAATAATTAGTAGTATCAGAACTTGAAAGAGCAGATGAAGTAGTTATTGATGTTGTTGCTAAAAGTGGTGTTTTATCTTGATTTCTAAGTTCATCATAAATTTTTGTTAAATCACTAGATAAATGAAAAATTAAATTTATGTAATTAAAAATATTTAATTTTTCATTATCAAATAATAAAACAAATACTTGAATACATGATAAAGCATACATATTATCAGCTTGTATATAATTTGTCCAAAAAATACAATGTAATAATATTCTAAAATATTTATCAAATTCTTTATATTCTGGTGATAACGTAATTTTAGGATCTATTGTTATAGTAGTGCTACAATTATGAATAAATTTTTTATATAATTCAACAGTTTCAAACATAAATCCATAAATATCTGTTGTATTTTTAAATAAATGAATTAATAATTCATTTAATAGTTTATAATAAAGAAATTTATTATTTTCATAATTATTTAAAATTAATATATATATATAATATTTTAAAGATTTTAAAATATATTTTTTATTAATTATAATTTCATCACTAATAATTAATGAATTAAATCCTTCTTCTCCTGAAAATTGTTTTATTGATGATATTGTCGATGAAGACGATGTTGGTATTTTTATTGAAAATTCTTTTTTTTGTCGTGTAGTATCTATTTCAGCTGTTAAAAAATCTGGATCTTTATCACTCATAGTTAACATTGCTTTATCTAATATTGATTTAGATTCTTTTTCTTTAATTGATGATATTTGTCGTCTTTCTCCTGTTGTATTATTTATTAAATAAGATTTTGTAGATGGCAATTGTGCTTCTTCTTTATTTGGTATAAATGAAGGTTGTTGAGATTGTGGAGATGATCTTGCATCTTGTTTTCTTGGTAAAAATGAAGGTGGAGGAGGTGGTGGAGGAGGTGGAGGTATAGATGATAAAGATGGTGGAGGTGTTCCTTGATTTCTAGGTATAGATGATAGAGATGATGAGGGTGGAGGAGGTGGAGGAGGTGGCGGTACTCCTATTTGTCCTTGTTGTAGAATAGGTTGAAATGGTATAATGTTTTTAACAGGTCCTTCTGTATAATTTCTTACTTTAGGAAATTTTTCTTCATCTACTAATTGTCTAAAAGCTATTATTGTTATTAATAAATCTTCAAATTCTTCAATTGATTTAGATTTATTTTCATTTGCTGATTTTAATTCTTCATTAACAAAAAATTTAAGTTGATCTGTATTAATTTTTTGTCTTGTGTTTTCTTTATCTATATATATTGGCTCACCTTTTTTATTTCCTCTTTGATAAAAAAGTTTATCAGTTTTATCTATAAATTCTTTTAATTTATTTTCAATAAATAAATCAAAAATATGAACATACATTTTAGGATTATTATCAATAGTTCCTTTTGTTGTTGTAAAATTAACTAGATTATAATATTTGTTAAAAAATATTTTTTGTAATATTCTTGAATATTTATCTATATCAGGATCTTTATCAGTTTTTATTAATTCTAATTTATATTCATTATTTTCTATTGTAACTCTAAATAAATTAAATAATTTATTTTTGACACTTTGAACTGATGTTAAAACAGAATTTACACTACCGTTAAAACTTTGTGGTAATTTATACCATGCTTCTGATCCTAAATTTAAATCTCTTTTAAGAGATGATTTATAATTATCAAAAATAAATTTAATAAGATTATCATATTTTTTTTCAGGATCATTATCATCTTTATCATCTGATGTTTTACTTGATTTTTTTATTTTTTTTTAAATAAACTTTTATCTACATCTAAACTTTTTTCATTATTATCATAATCTTCTTTTAATAAAGTATATATACTAGGCAATTCTTTTTTTGTTTCAACATTTATTTGCTTATTACCAATTAAAATTTTTGATCTTTTTATATTAAATTCTATTTTTTTTATAAATTCTATATATATATATAAAATTTCACATATTTCTTTTTCATCATTAAAAGAATCAATATTATTTTCATCAAATTTAAAATTATTTTTAAAAAAAGATTTTAAATCTTCTAATTGATAATCTTTTTTATTATCAACATCTTTTTTAAAATTTTTTAAATTATTATATATTTCTTTATATTTATCTTTATAATTATCAAATAATTTCTTATAAATTTTATTATGTATTATAATTTCTCCTTCAGTCATTTTTTCATCATGACTAGGTGTTTGATTTTTATATATATTATTAAAATATTTAGCAACATCAGTATCTTTATCTAAATCATATTTTTCAAAAAAATCAGATTCAAATATTTCTAAATCTTTTATTTTTTCAGCTATCTTAATTTTAGTTGTTAATCCACCGCGTATTTTAATTCGTCGACGTCTTATTTGTTTTCTTTTGATAGGCATCAAAAATTTAATTATTATAATCTATTAAATTAATATTTAAAAAACCAAAAAATAATTTTTTGATTTTTATAACAGTTGTCGATTTTAATCGAACTTCATGTAGAAGTCCTCATCGTCCAATTCCTCCCATGTTGAATTTGAAACAGTCATATCAACCTTCTTCTCTGGCTTATCCTCGTTCAATACTACCTTATTCCAAGCCCTTCCAACATACGGTTTAACCTCTACCGGCATGATTTCAGGCTTTTTCTCAACTATAACTACCGTCTGGATCTCATCGGGTTCTTCGTCGATGTCGAGAGTAAGAAACATGTTCTTCGAAGTGATGTTATCGATAGTCTTGGCGGCAACTTGCTTAGATTGAACAGTCTTTTCGCTTTCATTCGAGCAAATCTTGCTGTATCGATAAGAAACGATAAGCTTCTCACGATTGGCATAAATAATACGATGCCTAAATCCACAGCTTTCCTTGTCGCACAGTTGTCCGAATGTACAATTCTTCTTCCTTGAAGCAGCATTTGGTTCATCTTTTGAGATATCAAGCTTATCATAAAACTGCTTAACAATCTTTCGCTCCTTATAAGAAATATAATGCTTGAAAGCACAATCGGAGTTAATACAGATACAGTTCTGATTACAAGTTGAAACCATTTGATGCTATAACCCTTGTAGTAGTTATGATAATATTGAAGAATGTAAAATATCATTTTTTTTATAAGATACTTTTAAACAAAAAAAAAGTATTTTTATTACTATTAATCATTATAAATTTCTCTAAAACTTTTAACATTTAGATTAAAGATATTTAAGATTGTGCTATATTTTATTTCATGATTTCTACTTATTATTTCTTGAATTAATTGAACTATTAAATCGTTATAACCATTGTATAAATATCTTTTATATATTCCATTTTGTAATATATTTAAAAAACTACTATATACATTAGAATCTAAACTATCATTAACTTCTAAATCATAATTAAAAATTACAAATAAATGACCTAAATTTTTTAATATATATTGTTTTTTATTTATTTTATAAAGAAATGATTCTTGTATTTCAGGATTTAATGATTTATAAAATATATTTTCAGTTTTTATTATATATTTTTTATTATCAGTTTTACTATAAAAATGTATTAATGATATAAATATTTGTATTAATGAATTATAAATACTTTCATCATTATATTCATTTGTTTCTTGTAAATAATCATAGTAATTACCATCATAATATTCTGTTAAAATTAATCGTGGTTTTTTAGAAAAATCAAAGATTTTTTTATCAATATTATATTCACTATAATCGCGTTTTATTATAGTTATATCTATTTTATTTTTATTTTTATTTATTTTTTCTATTATTAGTTTATCATATTCATTGCGTCTTTCATGATCTTCTTCACTATCATCACTATCATCTTCTTTTTTTTTATGATCAAGATCATCTTCTTGAATATATATTTTTTTAGAAGATTTTAAAAATTCTAAATGTTTTATTAAAAGTTTTCCATATGTATCATCTTTATCTAATAATTTTTCAGTATCAGTTATTTTTAAACAATTGTGATAAAAAAATTTATTGCTTATTTCATCTATTTCACCATCACTATCAGAATTATCATTTAAAATAAATAATAATAATTTAATACCATCGCTATTAATACACTCAAATATTAAATATATATTTTGTTTAAATTTTATGCTAACAGTATTGCTAATTGTAATATTATCCCAAATAAACAACTGTGAATTTTGACTTTTTAATAAATTTTTTTTATCAAATAATTGATTTAAGTATGTATATAAAAGAAATCGGATACTATATATATTCAATTTAAAACTATCGTCATATTTTTTTGCTATTATTTGTCCTAAATCATCTTTTTTAATTTTTATATCTTGTTTAGAATCAATACTACCATTAGCATATAATACTAATTTTCTACTATAATCGGTCATTTATTTTTCTATATAACCTAAATAAATAAAATAACATTATTAAACAGATAATGAAGAAATATGTTTTTATTATTGATTTAGATGCGACAATAATTGGAAATTGTAAATATCAATTAGAACTTTATAAACAATATATGTTATTAAAAAGCAAAGGAATTAAAATAAATATTAATAAATTATTTCATAATTTTTATGTTGAAAAAGCCAAATTATGTCGTCCATATTTCATTTATTTTATGACTAAAATGCGAGAATTATATAAAAATAATGTCTATTTTTATGTATACACAGCATCATCTCATGAATGGGCTAATTTTGAAATAAAAATAATAGAAAAAGCTAATAATATTAAATTTAATCGTCCGATATTTACTAAAAATGATTGTAAATTAGATTCAAAAGAACAGCGCTATGTTAAAATGATTACTCCAATATTAGACAAGATTAAACCAAAAGACCCTGAGATAATTATTATTGATGACTGTGATGTATATAAGGACTTTAAAGAATCGCATATTTTATGCAGACCTTATAAATATACAGTATTTTGCGAACTTCATAATTATTTATTACCAGAGCAGAAAAATATTAAGAATTTATTGATTTGTCCTTTTACAAACAAAACTAAACAATATAAATGGTTATATAAAAAATCAAAAGATATTGATAATAAAAATAAAGAATTTATAGAAGATAAATTTTGGTTATATTTGGCAAATACCATAATTAAACATAAAATATCAAATTATAACCCTAATATCATCAAACAATTAACAACTATCGCTAATAGTTATTAATAACGTGTACAATAATTTGCGTTATATATGTAATATAACCAATAAAATGGACCAAAGAAGATACTCATCATTAATCCAACAGTCTTATCAGTTACAGAACCATTATAAAACATACATATTAAAGATGCGAAGAATGCTATAACACCAGCAATAACCCATATTAATATTAATATTCCTATGAATATTCCAAATATAGACCATCCGGCATCAGTTGAAGTAGCTTGTCCAGCCATATTAGCATAATCAAAATAACCTCTGCGACCACCATTACGAGTTAAATCAATATCAAATTGAGTTTGAGCAACAGGTTGTGATGCTTGTGACGAGGAATGATTACCCCAATCTCCACCCCAACTACTCCATTGACCTACTGGATGATCAGGAGGAGGGAACATATCAGACGCTGCAGGAGGATTATTAGTATCATATCTATGTCTATAACCATATCGATCATAATAAATTCTATTGCCATATTGATCATAATAAACAGCTGTAGTTGCAGGTGCTGCGGTTGAACTTGAACTTCCATTGCCACCTGCTGTTCCATTACCACCAGCTGTTCCATTACCGCCAGCTGTTCCATTACCACCAGCTGTTCCATTACCGCCAGCTGTTCCATTACCACCAGCTGTTCCATTACCGCCAGCTGTTCCATTACCACCAGCAGTTCCATTACCGCCAGCAGTTCCATTACCACCAGCAGTTCCATTGCCACCCGCTGTTCCATTGCCACCCGCAGTTCCATTACCACCCGCAGTTCCATTACCGCCAGCTGTTCCATTACCGCCAGCTGTTCCATTACCGCCAGCTGTTCCATTACCGCCAGCTGTTCCATTACCGCCAGCTGTTCCATTGCCACCTGCTGTTCCTCCTTGTGGAGCAGGTGCTGGCGGGTCAAACTTCTCTAATAAATTGTATTCCATCATTTTTAATAGTTCTATATTATATATATTTTATTTTTCATAGAAATATATTATCATTAATAAAGCATCACATACATCATCTTTTTTTTTTAAAGTATTTATATATGATAATATTTCATCGTTTTTATAGTTATTTTCTAATAAATAAACCGCAAAATATATAGCATCTAATTTATTTTGTTTATATTTATCATTAACTATTTTATCATCGTATTTATTAATAATTTTTAATTTATGTTTAGGCGATACATAATGAGTTTCAATATCCATATTTAGATGTTTAGAAGTCATTTTAAAATAAGTATTAATAGTTGTTTGGATACATTTCATAATTGAAGTCATCTGACATTCAATTAAAATTATTAATTTTTCATCAAAATTAATATTCAATTCTTGCATAATTGTATCAAGAAATTCAATAGTATTATCAATAATATTCTGAATATCATTTTTCTTAGAATTTAAATCAACTTTATTTAAATTCATAATATTTAACTTACCTTCATCAATTTTAGCGAAACAATATGCCATATTCTTAATGCCTATGTCAAATGATAATAATTGTGTCATAATAATATATAATATTATGATAGTTTTATTTATATTTCGCAGGGATTTAAGGACATTTGATAATACAACTCTCAATTTTATTAAAAGTAAATATCCAAAAGCTTCAATATTACCGATATTTATATTCAATAAAATACAAATTGACGAAAAAATAAATAAATATTATTCTAAAAATTCAGCACAATTCTTATTCGAATCATTAGATGATCTTAATAATAACTTAAAAGAACTTAACTTTTATTATACAGATAATGAGATTGATATTATAAATAAAATTAATAAAAAATTTAAATTAGATTGTATTGCCTATAATAAAGATTATACGCCTTATGCAAAAAAACGAGATTATGAAATAGAAAAATATGCGAAACAAAATAAAATCGAAATAATTTCAAAAGAAGATTATACATTACATGATATTGGAACAATACTTAAAGATGATAAAAAACCTTATTTAAAATATACTCCATTTTATAATAAATCTATATTGAAAATTCCAAATCCTGTTAATCCAAATACTAAATTTAATTTTATTAAAGACCCTTCATCGTCTTTATTAAATCAAATGAATTTTATAAGACCAATTGAAAATAAGAATATTTTTGTTAATGGTGGTAGAAAGAATGCTTTACTTATTTTAAATAAACTTAAAACAGGTTATTATGATAAGTATGACAGTGAAAGAGAATACCCATTTTTAAATAAGACTACACGATTAAGTGCTTATATTAAATTTGGTTGTGTAAGTATTCGCGAAATTTATTTTTCATTACCGATAAAACACGGAATAATAAGAGAGTTATTTTGGCATGATTTTTATGCCATAATTACATTCTATTTTCCATATATATTTGAAAAATCATTTTTAACAAAATATGAAAAAGTTAAATGGGATTATAATGAGGTTTTATTAAATAAATGGAAATCTGGAATGACTGGTTTTCCTATTGTTGATGCTGCTATGAGACAATTAAATGAATCTGGGTGGATGCATAATCGTTGTCGTATGATTGTTGCTTCTTTTTTAACAAAAAACTTATTCATGTATTGGAAACATGGTGAAAAATATTTTGCTTCAAAATTAGTAGATTATGATCCTTCATCTAATAATGGTGGTTGGCAATGGTGCGCGTCTACTGGAACAGATTGTCAACCATATTTTAGAATATTTTCTCCATTACAACAATTGAAAAAATATGATAAAGATTGTCAATATGTTAAAAAATGGATACCAGAACTTAGAAATGTCCCAAATAAGATTATTCTTAATTGGGAAACAAAAAACAAAGATATAAATATCAACTATCCTAAACCTATTTTAGATATCAAAGAAACTTCTAAGTTATTTATTAAACGATTTAAGGAGATCTAATCAAACTCTTAAATGATTGGGTGATACTTGGAATGGTTATATATACACATTCATTTTTAATTCCATTTGTATCACAATAATTTTTATATAATTTGTATAGATTAAAAGCAAATTCTTTAATTGTCTTGAATTCATTTTCATGTTTCAATTCATATTTATTAATAATTCTCTCTAAATCTTCATTTGAACTATCAACAGTTACTTCTTTTATTACATCATATGGAATATTCTCGTATTTGATGAAATTGCCATAAACAATTTCTTTCAGATAATTATTAGTTTCAACAGACAATATTTCATTTTTAAGAGTTTCTTTATCGACATATTCAATATCATTATCAATCATTAAATTCATAAGTTTATTTCTTGAAAATTTAGTCAAATTCTCGCAGTTAATCCCTTTTTTAAGATAATAAACCTTAATTGATGTAATTAATTCATTTTTGCTTAGTTTAGTAATATCAGACATTTTTATAATTAATATAAATTTGTAAAAAAATAATCAATTTTTATAAAAAAATGATTTTGTGATTTAAGAAGATTATTACGCAAAAGAATGACGTCGATCGCATCAATTGTTAGTGAGAACACTGATGAGAAGTTCTATGAGAATGAGAATGGAGTTTATTTCAAATCTTCATATCCTTCTCAGTGGTATCTTACGGACTTTATTATCGATGGGAAGACTTACAATTGCTGCGAGAAGTACATGATGGCGGAAAAAGCTCGTTTCTTCAAGGATTTCGAGACTGAAAGTCTTATCATGGCTTGCGATGAGCCCAAGCAACAGAAGATTTATGGACGCAGTGTCAAGAATTTCGACGAAGACGCGTGGAATACTGTCGCTGATTACATCGTCTACTGTGCAAACCTTGCGAAGTTCTCACAGAACGAAGATCTCAAACGCAAGCTGTTATCGACTGGTGATAAGATTTTCGTCGAATGTTCACCTTACGATAAGATATGGGGTAATGGTCTCAACATCACAGACACACTTCACACTCATCAGGAGAACTGGGAAGGAACTAATCGCCTTGGTAAGGCTATCATGAAAGTTCGCGATACATTGCGAGCTATGTAAAAAAAAGAGATGGTCAGCTAGGAATTATATTAAGCAGCAGAAAGAGCTTCTTTTTGTTGCTTCCATAGAGCTGTCGCAGCTTTCATTCTATCTTTTGGTGGAATTACTTTATTTTCTTCTTTAAGCATAAAATCTCTAATAAAAAGATTATAGGCTGATGCTGGTTTTTTGACTTTTTCAATAGCTTCGCCATTAGCCCCTTTTGAAGAACCTTTCATACTTGATTTAAGAATTTTTGTTAATTCAGCAATAGTATAAGTTTTAGATACATCAACAGACCCCACGAAGTTATCGATAATTTCTTTTGTAGTCATTATTTTTAATATTGGTCTAATGTTTATATACCTTTATGAAAAAAAATGATTATTTATATTAAAATAATAATTTATAAAAATGAATAATGATGGTGGATTTAAAAGATTTCAAGATTTTGAACCAGTTACATTAACAAAAAAGAAGACTAATAACAGTGTTGCTAATGAAAAATCTAAATCAAATATTCATTTAGTTAATAAAACTGCTATTGATAATGAAGAATTGCCAAAAATAATATATTATACTACTGATCAGCTTAATCAAATTAAAAATTTGAGAGAATTATGTGATCTAAATCAAGAACAAGCTTCTATGATATTTGGCGGAAGTGTTAAAAAAGATTTCTTCAATAAGATCGAATCTAACAAACTTAAATTTGATCAAACAACATTTAATACAATTATTAGAACTTTGAATAATTATCTAAAAAATAAAAATAGAAAACAAAAACAATCAACTTAAAAAACCTTCTTTTTAATAATATCAATTTCTTTTTTTAACTCTTTTATTGCTTCTACTATTAAACCAGCCATATTTCCATAAGCCAAGTTATAAAGACCATCTTTATTTACTATTACTGCTTCTGGTAAAACTTTTTCAACCTCTTGCGCTATTAATCCGGTTTGTCTTTTAGAATTATCAATATCTTTATCATCTATTAGATTATATGTAACACCATTTAAAGAACATAATTTATCTAAGGCATTCTCAATATTCTTTATATCTTTTTTTAATCTCAAATCAGAATATGAATATAACAAACCATTTAGATAAATATTAAAATCATTTGTTGTTGATTTATATTCGCATATTATAGCATCAGTATATTGATTATTATTTGATATATATAGATTATTATCATAATATGTATTTGAATTATTTAAAATAGAAATAACAAAATTGCTCTGATTTGTTCCAATTTTATAAATATTATTTACATTTTGAAAATTTGTATTGAAATGAATTAGAGCTGTGTCTGTGCATGAATTTAATGTTATAAAATTATTATTATCTGGAAAATTGTTTATTTGAAATAAGTTATTTGATGTAGGATTCATATTATCCCCATTAATAATCACACCACCTTTATAATTATCTCGATTATAAACACTTGGATTTAATATTATATTTTTGGTATTTAATTCAAAATTAACATTTGATGATATATTTTCTATTATTGATAAAACATTATCATATAATGAAACTCCTTTACTATTGTAAATATTTCCTGTTAAATATATGTTATTTGTCTCAATATTTCCACTTGTTTTCAATGTTCCCTTTTCATCTATATTCAATAATTTATAATTATCAAGATATATTTCATAATCATTTGTATAACTATAAATATTATGAAATCTATTATAAATATTTTGCTGTTTTATTGTTGGTAATTTAATTACAGTATTAATTAAATTTATAGGAACTGTTATTGGTATTGATGGAGATACTGAATTATTTATATATATATCATAAATATCATATATAAGAACATTTATTGGTATATATTTTCTCATTCCAAATAAAATTAATTCATATTGTTTTTCAACATATTCAACAAAAGAAGATGTTGATAATCCATATGATGTATCAGTTCTTAAATAATGAAATGTATTATTTATTGTTATTTGAGGATTGTCAAAATGATTATTAGTAACTGTTGTTGAAATTATGTTACTATAATTATTATAAATACTTGTCGGAACTGAATTATCATATCTTAGTAAATTATGAGAATATGCTGTTAAAGTTACATCAATTTCATTAATTATAAACTGACTGTATTTATTATAAACTATTATATTTGAAAAATTAATATTATGATATGTAAAAACTAATAAATTACTTCCATAATCACTACTATCATATGAAGGTTCGGCAATATTTGTAAGTATATTTACATTTTCGCCAGCTATTGATATTTTTACAGATGAAAATAAATATGAAATGGATGATGGAACAATATAACTTAAATTAATATTTGTTAAATTACCATTATCATAATTACCAGAAGATAAATCATAATTTACTGTTTTAGTTTCATAATTATTATTTACATAACTTAAATTTGAATCATATGATATAATTGGAGGTAATAAATTATATTTTAAATTATTAATATCAAATTTAAAATTATTAGTAGCATTATCAACATCAATATAATTCGCATAAACATTCGAAAAATTATAAATAATATTTGAAGTTACTATATTAGAATTAACGCTAAATAATGTTTTTTGAACTTCATAATTAGGAATTGGAGTTTTTAAACTATATTTGACTCCTGTTGTCGTATAATTAATATTAAAATCAGTTAAAATATTTAAGTTACTTGATGTTATTATAGTTCCTAAATTACTATATTGATTTGTTAATATAATAGAAGGAGCATTTGAATAACTATTGACATTTAATGTAGTATTTGTAATAATATTATTTGAATTTATATTTAAGATATTTGAATTATTAAAATTAAAATTAAAATTATTGTTTATTAATAAATCCCAATTATTTAAAAAATTATTTTGTTTTATTCCTATTTTAACAGGCGTTGATGATATATTCGTGAGTTTTAATAAATAGTTAGGAGTGCTGTCATTTATATGTAAAACAGCATCTTCATATAAACATTTATAATTTGTATCATTATTATAAAATTGTCCACTACCAATATTTACAATATTTGTATTTGATGTTGTAGTATAACAACTTAAAAATGGCGATGATGTTGCTTTTGGAATTATTTCAAATAATGTATTATTTTCATAAGAGCCTATTGAAGAACTTGTTGAAGTTCTATTTGTTATATGCGATACTTTAAATTTTACATTATCTATTATTGAATTATCTATTCCAGTTCTTTCTGCTGTATCTACCAAATTAATATCAATATTAGCACAAGTCTTTAATGATAATTTTGTAGGTGTTGAAATATTCATAAATGTCTTTCCTCTACAATTAAAACTACCAGTACAAGAATCAAAGTTATCATTAAATGTATAAAAAGGAGAATTTTTATTTATGTCATTTATTGAATCTGCCCATCTTGAACTTATTGAATTATATCCAACAATCAATGTATTTTTTGGATATAATTTTATTAAATTACCTACTATTATAACATCTGTATTATTAGTATTTATATCTTGTTGATGTGTATTAATTTCTGTTTCCTTTACAATCGTATTCATAGAATATACCAAATTATAAAAATCAGTTATATTTAAAGAAACATCCCATGCCGATTTTAAAGCATTATTTGTATTTAGAATAGCAGCATTTAAAACTTCTATTAATGATATGGCATTGGCTATATTATTACCTATAAGAGTATTTATAGCATCTGATAATACATAACAAGAATTAGCATATTCATAAGTTTTATTTATGAAAACGATATATTTATTTGTAATACTATATGATATATCTATAAATTGATATTTATTATAATTACTTATTTGAATAAAATTATTCAAATAAATTATATCATTATAAATCTCATCAATAAGATTTGTAATATAATTTATAAGATTTATATTATTGTCATTAGCTGTTTTTATGACATCATTAATTAAAACTAAATAATTATAATTTGATAATAAACTAATTGCTGCTGTTTTATAAGAAGCATATAAATTCTTATTATTTGTTATTATCGTATATATATCAGTGATTCCTGATTGTATTGTTAATAATGTATATAAAGTTAATAAAACTGGGGAAGTTCTATCATAAGTTATTATAGTATTATAAATATTTGATGAAAAATTACTATTATTTTTAGAAACTGGTAAATATATTGCTCTTTCTGTAATTATATTATTATAAATTGTATTTGTATTATTAAAATTTATTTGTGCTGTTGTTGAAGATGTTATTGAAATTGGTTGATAAACTGAAGGTGTTAAAAGATTTGTATAAAATTGTCCATATTTTGTAATAATACTATTATTAATATTTGATGAAATTACATAATTATTCGTTGATATGTTACAATTTATTGTAGAATAATATAATAGATTTGAATTAACCCATGATGCTACTGACAATCGATTGATTTCAACCAATTTATTAGAAGAATATGAATAAATATTTGATGATAAACTTAAATTTGAAAAAGCATCGTTAATATAATTATTATTATTAATATCAATATTTGATAATGTTTTGTAATAATTTGAAGAATTAACATAAATATTAGATGATATTAACACATTGCTATTACCTGTTGTAAGTATTCCATTGATATCTGTTGTTGATGTAATATTTGAATAAGAATTTGATATTGAAGCATATGTATTCAATGTTAAATAATATAATTGTTGTGTGAGATTATTATAATTATAAGCTATATTCAAATAACTTTTAAAAGTTGTTGATATATTTGATAATGTTGAATAAATATTTGAAGAAATTAAAAATGTATTCGAAGATGATATTAAATTATTACTTGAATTTTGTATTATAATATTTGAAGTTACATAAACTGAATTGAATATAATATTTGAATATATATGAAAATCTGTTAAATTACTTACATAATTATTTTGAATATAAGTATTGATTGTCGAACCAAAAATACTACTAACATTTGAATTTACGATTATATCATTCGCCTTATATAAATAATTGTTTATATTTGCGTTAACATTCGATTGTAAGTTACTTATATTTGATGCTAATAGTGAATTGCTCTGAGAATTTGGAATATTTATATTATAATTTGAATTATAAAATATGTTACTAACATTTGAATTAATATTCGAAGATAATGTATAAATATTTGTTGATATATTTAAAGCATTATTTGATGTAAGAACAGTGTCTAAATACATTGTTCCTTCATTGCCCATAGCATAAATTTTATTTATTATGGTTGTTAATGGATTTGGTGCAAATGTAATATTATTATTATTGAATTTATAATTTCCTGTAATATTCACTGAACCTTCAATATTCAAATCTCCAATAATTTTTACATTACCATTAACATTTACTATATTACTTGTATTAATATTTTCATTATATGTTTTTGAATTATTAATATCTATGAAATATGTTGAATTAAAACGATTATAATAAAAATTAATACAAGACTTTGATGGATTATAACTATTCATCATATAACCAATTTGTAATGGTCCTGCGAAATTAGCTTCATTGGCAACATGTTTTTTATAAATATACCATTTATTCTTATTCACATCATTTAGATTACTTGGATCATCGCAAAAATCAATTCCAGAATACACAGAATTTACACTTGCCCTATAAAAACTTATAACACTATTATTAATTGACTTTTGATCATAAACATTATTCTTTATTTGTAATGGTATAGTTATATTACTGTCTTTATTTGAAACGCCTATTCCAATATGAGCATTTTGATTCCAAGCACTATTCGAATTTATATATTTAAATGTTGCTATTCTCAATTCATTTTCATAATAACCATCATATGAATTTATTCCTCCAACAACATTTAATTGTTTTCTATTTGATGTATTTAAAAATTGATTAACACCAACATTTAAACTATCTATATTTATCGAATTGTCTGTATAAATTACAGGTAGTTTACATTTATAAGTATTACTATTTACATCAGTTACATAATAATCTTTTGCTAATATTTCACCATTTACTTCAAGTGTTTTAGTTGGTTTGATTGTATTAATGCCAATCTTATTATTTTCCATGATTGCTAAATTTGGAACAAGTTGTTTAAGGTCTGTTTTATTTTTACCAGCATAAAAATAAATATTATTCCATGTTGAATTAGCTTGTGTTAATATAATCAAACTATTATCTGTTTGTGAACATAACGAATTTAATTCATTATGACCTATATAAGCCTTAGAACTTGCTTGGATTGTTAAATCTTGTAAAAAAATTTCAAATTTATTTTTATTTGCTGTTCCAGGTTGTTTATAAACATTTAAAATATTATTATTATAAACAATATCTACATTCTGAACTTTTACGCCGACGCCTAAAATACCTGTTAAATTTAAATTACTTGTTATTGATGATATCAAAGATGAATTAGATGAATTTGAAAATGAACCTAATAAATTACCACCATAAGTAATATTACCTGCTACATTAAGATTATTTACTGTTATTACATCAGCATTAATTTGATCATTGAATGTAACTGTTGATGAAAAATTTACTGGTCTATTAAAGTCGCAAGTAGTTCCATTATTATTTCCAGAAACTTCAAAATTACCTAAAACCTTTAAATCAGTTGTAGTAATATTGCTTGTAGTTAAATTTGATGTAATTTTAGCATCACCATAAACATTTAATTTATAACTTGAAGTAGGATCGCCAATTTGTATATTTGAATTAAAATAAAATTCAGCCTTATTAAAAGTTCCTCCATAAATCTGATTAGCATTTAAAGTTAAACCAGCTTGTCTAACATAAATACTATCTAAATTTTTATTTGTTTGTGTGAAATAATCATACATTATTATTTTATTAGCAAACATTGTTCCGTTGACATAAAAATTAGGAAATTCCGTAATATTTGATGTATCAATTGACATAGTATTTTTAGTATAATTTATATATGTTATTGGTTGTGAAATAGTATCTAAATTTACCAAAACTACATTATTGGTATCAATAGCTAATTGTGGATAATTGGAATTTACATAAGTTGGATGCTGACTTTTATTAATCTGATCACCATTTGGATTTATATATAAGGAATCTATGGATTGATTAGAATTATTTACATTGAAATGTAAAGGCATATTAAAAGATGTAATTATATGTGCTGGTGAATCTGATGAATTTCCAATAATTCCTAATGATATTTGTGAAGGTATATAATTAACAACTTCATTATTTGCTATAACTAATTGAATATTTGAAACAGATCCATTACAATTCTTTGCTATTTTTAAAGCATTTGTATTATTATTAGCATCATTAATAGTTCCTAATGTAACATTATAATTTGTATAAATATTATATTGGGTATAATCTCTAATTTGATAAAATAAAGAATTCGCAGAAATTTCATTAATTATTTCTGATAATGTTGATGTTGGACTTATACTTGATGATATTGTTATATTACTAGCATGAATCGCACCAGTACATAATATATTTCCATTTACAACAAAAGCAGAATCAGTATTATTATTGAGATCTGTTCTTGATATATTCACGCCTGTATTATTATCGCTCACAACCAATTTATAAATGTGATTTAATTTATTGGTATCATTAATAGCTGATGGTGGAATAGTTTCGGCAACAGCTAAACGCGTATTTATATAATCGTATTTAATGAAATCCAAGTTAGAATTAATTTCTAATCCGATACCTATCGAATCAATTTGTATTCTGTTATAATCCATTTATATTTATATATAAATAATTTTTAATAACTGTTTATATATTATGAATAATAACAAAAAAATAATATTTATAATATTAATTTGTTTATTACTTATTGATTTTTATGTATATATACCACTAAGAATTAAAAAAAATTTTACTAGAACAATTGAAATCAATTATTGTTCATCTTGAAGCATTCTTAATATAACGCGTTTAATATATTTTAACTGTTCGTTAACTTCTGTATTATTATAAATTTCTTCCTCAGTCGCATTATATAAATATAATAAAATGTGAGATAAGAATTTTTTTAATGCTAAATCATCTTCACTTTCATTACGAGGCTTTAAATAATTAAAAATCATCTTTTCTTTTTCCGAAACTTCTGGTTTACTTGAAATAAAATGTTTCTTACTTTTTTGGTATAAACTTTTATAAGTCTTGCGCGTTTGTTTTGGGTTAGATGTTCTTGTTGGTTTAGCAGTAGTACTCATATTTCTATATTATTATAATAATTTAAAAATTTTTAATCTTTAATATCTAATTGTCCATAATAAATTAATGCTTCTCTACTTACATTATTTTCAGCATCTTTCTTAGAAAAACCTGTTGCTGTTGCTATTGTATCATTTGAACGATTTTTCACACAATAATTAAAGATTTTAACGCAATCTTTTGTTATTATTCCCAATTCGCAGAATTTTGGTGTATCTTGAATTGAATGTTGCATATATGACACAAGCATGTCTTTATAATTTGTTTTCTTCAATATAAGTTCACTAAAATCAATATATGTCTCAATAATTGTTATTATCCATTTTTCCGCAATATAATATCCAGCTCCTGTTAAAGCTATTAATCCAATTTTTTCAGGCATTTTCACCTGATCATCTTGATTCTGAAAATCTGTATATAAAGCACCTATAAATGCCTCGAAAATATCCTCCATAATTTTATAATTACTTCTTCCATTTGACTCCTCAACCTGTTTTGATATTATAGCAAATTTATCAAATCCTATCTCATTTGATAAAAATCCTAGCATCTTACCATTAACAATTCGAGTTCTAATTTTAGATAGAAAACCTTCGTTTTGATCAGGAAAACGAAAATAAAGATAATTAGCAACCACCATATTCAATATAGCATCACCTAAAAATTCAAGTCTTTCATATGACATATCTTGTAAAGGAATACAATCTTTTGGACAATTTGTATTACCTGTCGCAAAATCAGCGTTTTTCATTGTGCAATATGATTTATGAATAAATGCCGTTCGATATAAATTGATATTATTATATTGAATTCCTTCTAACCCATTACTATCAAAAAACTTTCTTAAATCATTTTCTTTTAACATAATATTCGTATTATTATAAGGCAATTCATCCGATTGAATAACCTTTGTTTTATTATGGATACTCTCAATCTTTTTCATTATAAATATTAATATAATTATTTATATATCATTTTTTATTTTAATTACCTCCTGATTTAACTCCTGATGTTTGTTGATTTTCAGATGGAGTTAATTGATTTACTGCTTGCGGTGTTAATTGTCCAGAGACAATTGATGGTATTTGTGTAGCATAAGGAGATATTTGATTAACATTAACACCGGTTTGATCAACATATTGAGGTGCTGGAGGAGGAATCTTATTTAAATCAACAGTATTATCAGTAAATTTTTCGACAATTGTAAGACGCTCGATTTGACCTTGTGTATTACAAAAATAATAATTCATTGTTTATAATTATATTATAAAAAAATTACATAGGTCCTTTTGGTTCTACTAAATCATTATTTCTAATGTGAATATGCCAATATTCATCTTTGTGAAAAATATAGATTGTAAGATGTTCTACACGAATCGCATTTTTTCCAGCTTTTTCAGCACCAATCTGATTTTTAATCATTTTTAAAAGACTGAAAGAATTACTACGAGAAGAGCAATAGAATGCGGCTTTTGTTGGTTTCTTGCTATCATTCATATAATTCTGAATAAAACGAATAACTGCTTCGACTTGACCAAGTGTAGCCATTTTATGTTAATTATAAAAATAATCATTTATCAATTTTTTATTAATTTATATTCAAATTTACCATTTTCTTTTTTTTTCAATAATAATTCTAATTGTTTATTAATAATTATAACTACCTTCTTATTAATATAATAAGAATCATATTTGGTTTTCCATATTTCTAATCGTTCTATCAATGATTTAAGGGATTTATTAGAAACATGAATATTTAAAGTTTTAAATATTCCATATTTCCAATATAATGTACTTAAATTTACAGTTTCTATTGATTCAATATTTTCTATTTTAAAATCTTCAATCATTTTATTTAAGATCATATTATGATTTTTTAATACTTCACTTAAATTAAATAATCCTTCAATAACTCTTTTATCCCATTTTTCTAATACTGGAACTACATCAGCCCTTATTTTTCCTCTCTGACTCCATGTAGGAGTGCTATTCTTTAAATATGGTAGGTTGTGTTTTTTCGCAAATTTATAAATATCATCCTTACTTACATCAATTAATGGTCTAATAAATACAATATCATCTATTTTTGATTTATATTCAAAACCTACCAAATTCTCATATTTATTATTATAAGCTATATTTGTTAAAATATTTTCTAAACAATCGTCTTTATTATGTCCTAATATTACAATTGGTTCTTCTCTTTTCATAGCACATTTATAAGAGTTAAAACGAACCCTTTTCGTATAACTTTCATATACATCCCTTAAATCATTTTTCATACATATTCTTCTCTTAATCTCATTAATTTTTCGAACATATAATTTAACATTGAAGAAGACACATAAACAACTTAAAAACTTAACTTCTTCTTCAACTTCTTTTCTATTATTATAATTAATATGAACAGCAATAATATTTATATTTTTTATAAATGATAAATTATATAAACATACAACAGAATCAACACCGCCTGATAAACTTATTATAACAGTTCTATAATTAATATTATCAAATTCACCTATCTTTTCATGTCTTTTATGACTTATTGTAATATCTGGATTATTATCTAAAATACTTCTATCAAAATCAAGAGGATAATCATATAAATCTAATTTTTCTTCGAATTTAGCACGATTAAATGTAGCCTTTATGAATTGTTTAGGAATTGGCTCAATCTTCCAACATTCATTCATCACAAATAATAAATTTTCACGAATATTAGAATGTCTATACACAAGCATATAAAACATCCAATTCGTAAAATTCAAATTTTGAATAAAAATTTTATTATTATATCTATCTGCTATTTTTATAGCTTTCCTATTGAAATAAATTAATATATGATTATTTTGTTCTTTTCTATAATAATGTCTTGTAAGTTGATCATAAATTAATATTCCTAATATTGGTTTTTCATGAATCTCATAAGAATATTCATCAATTAAATGTCCATAGTTATCTGATAAATACGCATCATTTTCATCATCCTGAGAAAACCAATACTTCTTTCTTTCAATCCAATCATTGTAAAATATATCCATTTTTGTGATATATTTTATAAAAAAATAAAATCAATTTTTAATTAGAATAATATTCATCAGCAATACCATTATTAATCGCCTCTTCCGCATTCCATTCAATGTCTTTTTTTAGAATTTTATTTAATTTTTTTTCCGTCAGAGATGTTTTTTCAACATAAACATTTGTTAAATGATCTTGAACTTTCTTAAAATTAAAAAATTCATCCTCTAAATATGACATCTTTCCCCAAACGCCTGATCTCAATTCGTGAATAAGAATATAAGCATTTTTACAGATATATCTCTTTTTACCACTTACACTAATTAGTGTTCCGGCAGACGCAACATAACCATCAACGACTGTATAAACTGGAACAGACAATGAATTCATACAATCAATAATACTAAATGCAGCATGTATAACTCCTCCATTTGTAGTTAGATGAAGATAAATTGGAACAGGTTCAATATTAAAATCCATTAATCCTCTTTTTAATTTTAATTCTAAACTTCTCAATGTATTATTTAAATTAAATGCCGTCGTATGATCAATGTCTTTATTAAAATAAATATGATTTCCCATGATATTAATTCCAGTTGTTGGCGTATCTCTGCTAATTATAATATTGGGTGTTTTTTGTTCATCATCTTCTTCATCCTCGTCATCTTCATTTACAATTTTTCTTTTTTTATTAATATGTTTAAATGAAGGCGCTGACCAATTATATTTTACACTCATTTTTATTATATTTATTTCGACTAATCTTTATATTAAAAAAATGATTTTTATTTTTAATAAGATCATTATCATAATGGGATGCGGAGAAAGTAAATATGTTCAAAATCAAGAAAGATTCGTTAAAGCTAATGTTGAAAATTTAAAACAAGTATTGCCAAAACGTTACTATAGACAACAAATTGAAGGTAAATTAAGACAATTATATGCTCATAGCGATTCTTCAAGTAATAATAAAAATTCATATATTAATGATTATGATTGGAATAAAGCAAAAACATCAGCCAAGTTTGTTTATACAGATTAAATAAAATGTATATAAATGGTATTTAAAATTATTTATACAAACATGTATAAAAAATTGAATTTATTTGTGACTGGTGGTTGTGGCTTTATTGGTTCTAATTTTTGTAATTATATAGCCGATAAAGTTAATAAACTTGTTATCATTGATAAACTTGATTATATTTGTAATGAAAAAAACATCAATTCTATTCTTAAACAAAAAAATGTTTTTTTTATTAAAGATGATTTAGTTAAGCATAATTTCTTAGAAACTTTTGAAAAACATAATATTAATTATGTAATTCATTTTGCTGCTCAAACACATGTCGATAATTCATATGAACATTTTAAAGAATTTATTAATGATAATATAATGGCTACTTATAAGCTCTTTGATGCCATTCATAAATATCCTAAATTAATAAAAACAATCCACTTTTCAACTGATGAAATTTATGGATCCTCCGAAGATGGTAGTTTCTTTACTGAACTTTCTAATTTTAATCCTACAAATCCATACTCTTCAACAAAAGCTTCTTGTGAAATGATTGTTAATACTTATAAATACACTTATAAATTACCAATTATTGTTACGCGTTGTAATAATGTTTATGGAAAATTTCAATATTTTGAAAAGGTCATTCCATTATTTATTCATAAAGCTATTAATGACGACGAGTTGACTATTCATAAAGATGGTCAATATATTCGAGACTTCATTCATGTTAATGATGTTATCGAAGGAGTTCTTACAATTATGGAAAAAGGTAAATTTGGTGAAGTTTATAATATTGGAAATGATAATCCCATTAAAATTATTGATCTTGCAAATATGATTATTAATAAAATTGGAAAAGGAAAGATTACTTATATCAAAGATAGGGCTTTTAATGATTTTCGTTATCCTCTTGATGTTTCTAAATTAAAAAGTCTTGGATGGATGAATAAGATTGATTTTAATGATGGTTTAGATGAAGTTATTGAATGGATTAAAGAAAATCATGATTATTTTAATGAGATTAAAGGTAAAACATTTAATGACAATAGAGGTAAATTACAATTTATTCCAGTTCCAACACAAACAATTAAACAACAACTTATTTCAACAAATAAAAAAGATGTTGTGAGAGGCATTCATACATCGCCTTATGGAAAGCATATCGTATGTATTAAAGGTTCTTTTATTGATTATGTTATCGATTTTACAACAATGACTTATAATAAATATTATATTTCAAGCGATAATTTAAATAAAGTCTATGTTCCACCAAATCATGGACATATGTTTATTTCACTTGAAGACGATAGCACAATGTTTTATCAAATTGAAGGAATATATAATCAAGAAAATGAAAAAAATTATAATTATCTTTGCCCTTTTATCAATTTAGATATTCCTTTTGAAAATAATTATATTTTAAGTGAACAAGACAAAAAAGCTAAGTTTTATAAAGAAGTTGATTATATTCTTCTTGGTGCTTCTGGATTTTTAGGTGGAAAAATCGAAGAAGAACTTAAAAAACAAAATAAAAATTATATTGTTCTTAATACAAGACTTGAAAATACTGATCTTCTTAAAAAACAATTTGAATTTTATAAACCAAAATATGTAATTTCAGCTGCTGGAATTAGTGGAAAACCTTCGACATCTTGGTGTGACGCTAATAAAATTGAAACACTTAATACCAATATCACATATCAATTAACTCTCGCAAATATTTGTAAATCCCTTGATATTCATTTAACTTTATTAGTTACTGGAAATATTTATAAATATGATAAAGATCGATTATTCAATGAAGCAGATGAAGTTAATAATGAATCAAATTATTATTATAAATGTAGAGTTTTATTGGAAAAATGTTTAAGTTGTTATAATAATATTCTTCTTCTTCGTATATGTTATCCAGTAAGTCTCGATAATAATCCTAAATGTCTTATTTCAAAACTTAAAAATCGTTTAGATAGTATCGACAATATTAAAATTAATATTACAGTTATTCCAGAGCTATTTAAACATATTCCCTTAATTATTGAAAAAAAACTAACTGGATTATTAAATTTTGTAAATAAAGGTCATATTTATTTACACGAATTATTAACAATTTTAAATATTGAAAATTATAAAAATAATTATAATGATGATAATCAATTTGGTCTTCTTGATACTTTATCATTGGAAAAAGTAGTAGGAGAACAAAAAATATTAAATGTTTTTGATGCTATTATTATGAATAAACAATAATCAATTATAAATATAATTGAGTGATTCTGATTTCATATAAATACTTGATTCATATTTTTCATTTACTTTAATTGGATGTTTAACTACTTGTTTTACTTTTTTTGATTCTTTTGTTATTTGAGATAACATCAGTTTGGTTTCTTGTTCTTTCTTTTCTTTTTCTGATATTAATCCAATAAGATTATTATATTCAATCTTTCTAATTTCTGCTAAAAACTTTTTACTCATATTTATCATTTTTTATTATTTATCATTTTTTATTATCATTATTATATAGAATACAAATGGGTAGTTCGCAAAGTACTCCGCAACAACAACAATATTATCAACCTCCTGAACGAAATAATTATCTTAAAACTAAACAAACAACAAATTCTGTCAAAAGTGATAAAAAAGATAGCGAAATGATGAAAAATATTAAAAGTAAAAATCTATTCTATTATATAGTAGCTTTAAAAGATAAAGAAAATAAAATAATTGAAGGATATGATTTAATGATCGCTGTCGATAATAATCATGAAATACAAAATACACAAGTTTTATCAATAGATGATTATAATAAAATAGCAGGAAGTGATGATTTTAAAAATAAATTTAATAAACTTAATAAAAAAATAAAAACTGGTGGTAGAAGAAATGGTATGCGTAGAAGAGGAGGAACTATAAATAATATTCAACAATGTCCACCATGTGCTTTACAACAACCACAACAACAAATACAATATCAAAAAGATACAACATTTGGACAATCATTCACTAGTAGTTTTGGTGCTGGACTTGGTGCTGGATTAGGTGTTATGTCTACTGTTTTATTAATGGATCTTTTATTACCTCGATTTAATTATTATGGATATGGTTATTATGATACATATGGTTATGACAATGATGTTTTTATAGAAGTTAATAATTATTATCCTGATAATTATGACGAAGGTTATGAAGATGGATATGAAGATGCTACCGATAATCAAGAAAATAGCGGAGACAATCTAGATTCATCTAATATAGATAATACTGATAATGGCGCTGATGATGGTGGAGATGATTATGGAGATGGTGGTGATTTTAGTGGAGGACGAAGACGCCGTAAAAATCAAAAAAATAAAAGAATACCAAGAAAATCTAAGTCTTAAATTTAAAATAATTTTCAATATTGATTCTATTCCCTTTTATAAAAACCATATCGTATTCATTCCATAATAAATTATAACATGGTTGAAATGTTAAATCATCCAAAATTTGTTTTTTTATTGTTGATGGATTTCTAAAATCAACATTTTTATAATAAGGCATCAATGAACCAATATTCCAATTATTTTTAAGCACTAATTGGGACATGTCGATTTCTTTTTTCAATACAACTTCATCATAATTATTTATATAAATTGTATTACTGAATATTCCCTTGTTTATTAAAAATTCTACTGTTTCTTTATTCATCGCAAAAATATATGATTGAACATGAAATAATATTTTATTAAATTTTTGAATACAAGAATTTATACTACTTCCAAATATTCTAACATCATCTGTTAAATTATTTGTATAAATATCAGTCCATTTACCTTTATAATAAGATGGCACAAATGGACCCAAAACTGTCGAATTAACAAAAATGAATTTTTCATATTTTTTATAAAAATCATCTTTTAATAATCCATCGCTCCAACCACCAAAATCATAACCATTATTATCTCTATAAATCCTATAAACATAATTAGGACAATCAAATGTTATTTTTTTATTATTAGAAATCATTATAAAATCAACATTTTCATCTTCGAAAATAGCATTTTTTATAAAATACTTAACGCGTTCATTATATTCATGAAAAACATACAAAACCAGAGTTTTATTAGACATTATTATTTAAGAATAATCTTAATAAACCTTTAAATCATTTGTATTTATTTCAAATTATATTTTTTATCGTTTTCAAGTAGAATAAAAAAAATTAATAGATGTCTTCATGGGCTGCTATTAATACAATTAGCGGATTTGTTGGTATAGGAACACCCGCAAATTCTACTAATTGTATTTCCTTATATACATCAACGACATCTTCTAGTAATCAAGCATTAATTACATCTACATCTAATTTTGCCAATATTCAATTTAACAATAATAATTCGTCAAATGCTTATCTTGGTATTGGTTGTAGTAATATAACAGGTAATTATTCGAATAATATGTTCCTTCAAGCAGATAAAGGTATCATTTTTAATACAGGGGGTAATACTTTTTCTACTTCTATCCCATCTATGATTATTTCTTCTACCGGAAATGTTGGTTTTGGTTCTTCCCTCCCTAATACAAAACTTGATATTTCAGGTGTTGTTAATATAAAAAATGGAACTAATTCAACGCCATCTTTTTCAACTGCTTATGGTGGAACTGGGGATCGAATAGTTTTTGTAAATGGAACTTCTGGAACATCATATCCATATTCAGTTGGTATTAATACAAATTCTTTATGGTATTCTGTTCCATCCGGAGCAACACATGATTTTTATGTAAATGGCACTGCTATCGCTCAAATTAATTCAACTGGTTTAATTACTAATTCGACATATTCAATTACTTCTGGTTCTTCTATCACGGCTAATAGTTTATCTTTAAATAATGGATCTATTAATAACACAAGCACTATTAATATTAATAACCCCCCAACTGGTGCTAATTATAGTTTAAATGTTAATGGTATTTCATCTACAAATGGTTTAGTTAGTGGTTTTAATAATGATTCAAATTATTATCCTTATAATTCAGGAAAATTTATATTACTACATCATCCGACTTATAGTGGTGCTATTGGTTCTCAATATCCAAATCCAGAATGTGCTTTTGTTATGGGTAATTCTTCGTGGGCACCAGGACAACCTTTATATTCTACAATTCCATGGGCTTTTTATAATGGAGTTGTAAAATATGCTGCTAGCGTTAGTCCTAATAATTCAATGAGATATGATATTGGTAATTCAACAATTAATAGTACAGTAGGTGTAAATAATGGCGGGGGAACAGGAACAAATACATTTAATCCATTATTAAGTATATTATGGAATGGTAATGTTGGAATTGGAATAACAAACCCATCTAGTTCATATATTTTAACTGTTAATGGAAATACAAATCTTTTAGGAGGTGTTGATTTATCTGGTAATGTTAATACAACTAGCACAACAGCAAATTCAATAAATACATCAGGCGGTATTACAGCTGTTAGTAATATTACAGTTACTGGAAGTGGTTCTACTATATCAGCAAGTAATGCTAATATTTCTTTCAATTTATCAGTTAATAGTAATATTAAAACTAGTAATATTGTTTGTAGTAATCTTTATAATAGTAATACTATAACTTCAAGTAATTTAGTTATAACAGCAACTGCCACTAATTCTATTCTTACATCAGGTGGTATTAGTGCTTCTGGTGTTATTACAACTACCAATAATATTACTACAACTGGTTCGGGTTCCTTAAATATAGCAGGTTCTATTACTGGTGCTTCATTAGGGTTAGGAACTACTGGTGATATTACTAGCGTTCGTAATATTACTTCTACTGGTCTTATAACTACTTCAAGTAATCTTAATGCTGCTGGTTTAACATTAGGTTCGGGAGATGTTGGAAGTATTCGTAATATTTATTCATCAGGTCTTATAACTACTTCAAGTAATATTACTACTACAAGTGGAGGAACTATAACTGCTTCTGGTATTATTAGCGCAGCAGGTTTAACATTAGTTTCTGCCGACATTGGTTCAGTGCGTAATATTTATTCTTCTGGTCTTATTACTACATCTAGCAATATTACTACAACTGGTTCGGGTTCCTTAAATATAGCAGGTTCTATTACTGGTGGCTCATTGGGTTTAGGAACTACTGGTGATATTACTAGCGTTCGTAATATTACTTCTACTGGTCTTATAACTACTTCAAGTAATATTAATGCTGCTGGTTTAACATTAGGTTCAGGAGATGTTGGAAGTGTTCGTAATATTTATTCATCAGGTCTTATAACTACTTCAAGTAATATTACTACTACAAGTGGAGGAACTATAACTGCTTCTGGTATTATTAGCGCAGCAGGTTTAACATTAGTTTCTGCCGACATTGG
>Ga0214246_1000020_pt1 | contig 71385 bp, 159 predicted proteins | sample TroBogypolimnion_41_FD_153084 | JGI IMG/M metagenome (GOLD analysis project Ga0214246, IMG submission 153084) | Freshwater microbial communities from Trout Bog Lake, WI - 29MAY2009 hypolimnion | ecosystem: Environmental > Aquatic > Freshwater > Lake > Hypolimnion/Profundal zone | place: Trout...
TTATGGAGGGCTTGGCGATAGTACCGTTACAAATAAAAGTTCTCCAGTTCAAACCATAACAGGTGGAACAAATTGGAAACAAGTTGCTTGTGGAACTTATCATACCGCAGCAATCAAGACCGATGGTACATTATGGACTTGGGGTTATAATGTTACTGGACAACTTGGCGATAGTACCAATACAAATAAAAGTTCTCCAGTTCAGACCATAGCAGGTGGAACAAATTGGAAACAAGTTGCTGGTGGTTTTTATCATACCGCAGCAATCAAGACCGATGGTACATTATGGACTTGGGGTAGAAATTCTTATGGAGGGCTTGGCGATAGTACCACCGTTACAAATAGAAGTTCTCCAGTTCAAACCATAGCAGGTGGAACAAATTGGAAACAGGTTGCTTGTGGTTATTATAGTACCGCAGCAATCAAGACCGATGGTACATTATGGACTTGGGGTAGAAATTCTTATGGAGAACTTGGCGATAGTACCATAACAAATAAAAGTTCTCCAGTTCAGACCATAGCAGGTGGAACAAATTGGAAACAGGTTGCTAGCGGATCTTTTCATACCGCAGCAATCAAGACCAATGGTACATTATGGACTTGTGGTTATAATGGTAGTGGACAACTTGGCGATAGTACCAATACAAGTAAAAGTTCTCCAGTTCAGACCATAACAGGTGGAACAAATTGGAAACAAGTTGCTGGTAGTCAATATCATACCGCAGCAATACAATATTCAGATATAGGACAGGTATTATAATATGTTTTTAGTAATAGAAAAAACTCAAGATGGAATGGACTTTGTTCATTTAGGGCCAATGAATTGGAGACCGAGATTATTTCAATCTGTTATAACAGATGATTTAGAAATTGATTTTACAATACCATTATCTAATGATAACAATGAACCAATAATTATAAATGATATTGCTAGAATTATTCCAGTAACTGATGTCGGTGTAACTGGATCTTATAATCCTAAAATACAACAATTGGTTGGTCCATATTATAATTTTTTTGAAACATATGCTGAACATTATCAAAAGGTTGAAGATAAACCACTTGATGTTATTAGATCAGAATTAAAACGTGTCATTGCTTCTAATAGATATCGATATGAAATTATGGGTACTGCTGTTACTATTCAAAATCAAACTATAAATGTTCTTACTACAAGAGAAGATCGTGGATTATATCTACAAGCATATCAACTTGGTAAAGATGAAGTAAATTGGAAATTTGGTGATATATTCCTAATCTTATCAAATTCTGATTTAGGTATTATTGTGAATGCTGTTGCAAATCATGTTCAATCTGCATTTGATTGGGAAAATCGAAAAAATATAGAAATTGATTCTGCTACAACATTGGAAGATTTGGATTATATCAAATTAATTTCTGATGATCCAGCATGGGAGCCAGCTGTTGAACAAGTTGATGTTGGAATTAAATAATGGCATCATCCAATAATCAATTCACAAGTAACTTTCAAGAGAGTTCGGCTGAAAATAATGTCGATCTTGGTGTAAAATATGTAACTAAAAGTTATTTGATGGATGTTTATCCATATTTGACTGGTATGGGTAATATTGAATTTCCTGGGTTATGGTTATGGGGTTATAATGTATATGGAGAACTTGGCGATAGTACCGTTACAAATAAAAGTTCTCCAGTTCAAACCATAGCAGGTGGAACAAATTGGAAACAAGTTGCTGGTGGTTTTTATCATACCGCAGCAATCAAGACCGATGGTACATTATGGACTTGGGGTTATAATTCTTATGGAGGGCTTGGCGATAGTACCATAACAAATAAAAATTCCCCAGTTCAGACCATAGCAGGTGGAACAAATTGGAAACAGGTTGCTGGTGGTTATTTTCATACCGCAGCAATCAAGACCGATGGTACATTATGGACTTGTGGTTATAATTTTTATGGAGAACTTGGCGATAGTACCATAACAAATAAAAGTTCCCCAGTTCAGACCATAACAGGTGGAACAAATTGGAAACAAGTTGCTACTGGTTATTTTCATACCGCAGCAATCAAGACCGATGGTACATTATGGTTATGGGGTTATAATTTGGATGGAGAACTTGGCGATAGTACCACCGTTACTGGTAGAAGTTCTCCAGTTCAAACCATAGCAGGTGGAACAAATTGGAAACAGGTTGCTTGTAGTTTTGATCATACCGCAGCAATCAAGACCGATGGTACTTTATGGACTTGGGGTTATAATGGTTATGGAGGGCTTGGCGATAGTACCGTTACAAATAAAAGTTCTCCAGTTCAAACCATAACAGGTGGAACAAATTGGAAACAAGTTGCTTGTGGAACTTATCATACCGCAGCAATCAAGACCGATGGTACATTATGGACTTGGGGTTATAATGTTACTGGACAACTTGGCGATAGTACCATAACAAATAAAAATTCCCCAGTTCAAACCATAGCAGGTGGAACAAATTGGAAACAGGTTGCTTGTGGTTATTATAGTACCGCAGCAATCAAGACCGATGGTACATTATGGGGATGGGGTAGAAATTCTTATGGAGGGCTTGGCGATAGTACCGTTACAAATAAAAGTTCTCCAGTTCAGACCATAGCAGGTGGAACAAATTGGAAACAAGTTGCTACTGGTTATTATCATACCGCAGCAATAAAAGAAATGGGAGATGATTTTTGATTAAATTATTGCAAGCTGATAACTTTTTCAAAGATGAAGATGTTCAAATCATGTTTAATGCTACAAATAATTTACAATTTGTAGAAAAAGAACATGGATTAGAAATTGAAAATTTTAATATGGTCATTCCAGATTTAGATCAAATATTTTCAAAATTATTAGCAGAAGAAGTTACAGTAGATGAAGAAAATTCTGGAATTTTTAGAAAACCAAATCAAAATATACATTTTGAAACTTTTACATCATTATCAGATTGGGTTTTTATTGTTGCATTACAATTTACATCATTTACACTTTATCATCATTTAGATGGACCAAAAACTGCATTAGACGAATATAGATTAAATTATAAAGATTTTATGAAATGGGATTGTCATACTAATATATTCTTACAACCAAATGAAGGTATAATTTTTAGACCTTGGTTATTCCATGCGTTAGATCCCGGATTGATTCAATTGTATAAGTTGAAAGGAAAATAAAATGGCACAAACTGGATTTATAGTTAGTACATCAGATGGTGGTGGAGCAGATATTGGCGATTTATTAGTTGCTAGAGATATCTTTTCAGAAGGCGGGTTATGGACTTGGGGTTATAATTTTTATGGAGGGCTTGGCGATAATACCGTTACAAATAAAAGTTCCCCAGTTCAGACCATAACAGGTGGAACAAATTGGAAACAGGTTGCTGGTGGAACTCTTCATACCGCAGCAATCAAGACCGATGGTACATTATGGACTTGGGGTGATAATGAATATGGAGAACTTGGCGATAATACCGTTACAAATAAAAGTTCCCCAGTTCAGACCATAACAGGTGGAACAAATTGGAAACAGGTTGCTGGCGGATCTTTTCATACCGCAGCAATCAAGACCGATGGTACTTTATGGACTTGGGGTTATAATGGTAATGGAGGGCTTGGCGATAGTACCGTTACAAATAAAAGTTCTCCAGTTCAGACCATTGCTGGTGGAACAAATTGGAAACAAGTTGCTGGTGGTTATTTTCATACCGCAGCAATCAAGACCGATGGTACATTATGGACTTGTGGTTATAATTCTTATGGACAACTTGGCGATAGTACCATAACAAATAAAAGTTCTCCAGTTCAGACCATAACAGGTGGAACAAATTGGAAACAAGTTGCTTGTGGTTATTTTCATACCGCAGCAATCAAGACCGATGGTACATTATGGACTTGTGGTTATAATGGTTATGGACAACTTGGCGATAGTACCATAACAAATAAAAGTTCTCCAGTTCAAACCATAACAGGTGGAACAAATTGGAAACAAGTTGCTTGTGGTTATTTTCATACCGCAGTAATCAAGACCGATGGTACATTATGGTTATGGGGTTATAATTTGGATGGACAACTTGGCGATAGTACCATAACAAATAAAAGTTCTCCAGTTCAGACCATAGCAGGTGGAACAAATTGGAAACAGGTTGCTGGCGGATCTGATCATACCGCAGCAATCAAGACCGATGGAACATTATGGACTTGTGGTTATAATGGTAATGGAGGGCTTGGCGATAGTACCGTTACAAATAAAAGTTCTCCAGTTCAGACCATTGCTGGTGGAACAAATTGGAAACAAGTTGCTGGTGGAACTCTTCATACCGCAGCAATAAAAGACGATATGTAAAATATTTACACCCATTAACTACGCATATAAATATCTTAAACTATAACATGAGATATTTATATGAACAAACAATACTACTTCATTTCTGGGTTACCACGTTCTGGGACAACCCTTTTATCGACTATTCTAAACCAAAATCCAAAATTTCAAGCATCAATATCTGGTCCTCTTGCTAGATTTACTAGAGCAATAATTGAACAATCTTCTGCTATGTCTGGGTATAGACATCAATGTCCAGCAGAAAAAAGAAAAAATATAATTCATGGCATTTTTGATAATTATTATGATGATCCATCTAAAGAAGTATTTTTTGACACAAATCGCGGTTGGACATTACTTACTCCATTTTTAAAAGATTTATACCCATATACAAAACTTATTATTTGTGTAAGAGATTTAAATTGGGTTCTTGATTCTTTTGAAAATTTATATAGAAAAAATCCATACGATAAAAATTTAATGATTCCTGATGATTATGCATCAACAGTATATTCAAGATGTGATTATCTAATGAGAGAAGATTCTACAGTTGGGTTTGCATATCTTGGATTAAAACAAGCTATAACATCAGCAGAGAAGAATATGATCATGTTAGTTGAATATGAACAACTTTGTAAAAACCCTGCTGGTATGATGACAGCAATTTATAATTTTATTGGACAACCATATTATCAACACGATTTTAATGATGTTGAAACATCATATGACGAATTTGATGATGATGTTAATGTAAAAGGATTGCATACAACAAGAAAGAAAATAGAATGGATAGAACGTCCTACAATTTTACCGCCAGATATATTACATAAATTTAGTGATATGGAGGTTTGGCGATGAAAAAGACTATATCATTTGTAACCCTTGGGCTACAATTTAACGGCAATTCTTTAATTGAAAAATCTCTAGGTGGTTCGGAATCAGCAATGATTTATATGGCTAGAGAACTCTCATATTTAGGAAACGATGTTACAGTTTATTGTGATTGTGATAAACCTGGAATATATGATGGTGTTGATTATAGAAGTTATGTTCAATTTAATAATGATGAAAAATGTCAGACTGATGTTTGTATTGTATCCCGATATACCGAATTTTTAGCAAAACCACTGGATTCAAAATTAAATATTTTGTGGACACATGATATTTTTATTGATAATCCAGAACTTTCTATATCGGTTGCTGATAAAATATTTTGTCTATCAGAATATCATAAACAATTCTTTAAAAATTCGTATAATTTAGAAGATGATGCATTTTGGGTAACATCCAATGGATTTGATAAAAGTTTAGTTTCTGATACAATACCATTTGAACAAAAGAAAAACAACTATATATATTCTGCAAGATTTGAACGTGGACTAGTTAAACTTTTAGAAGATATTTGGCCAAAAATAGTTGATAAAAATCCAGAAGCAAAATTACATATTTGTGGATATCAAAATGCAATGGCAAATTATCAATCAGGTGATATGTTTTATGAAGTATTCAAAAAGTCAAATGAATTATTAAAATCATCAAAAAATATAATAGATAATGGAACATTAAGTAAAAAAGATTATTATTCTCTATTGAATCGCTGTGCTTATATGATTTATCCGACAGATTGCAAAGGTGAAACATCATGCATCAATGCTATGGAAGCGCAAGCATCTGGTTGTTTAGTTATGACAACTGATGATTATGCATTAGCAGAAACTGTTAAATCTGATACAAAAATTCCGCATGGTGATAATTATGATCAAGAATTTATAGCATTGTTTGACAAATATCAAGACAAAACTTACGAACAAGAAGTTTTAAAAGCAAAAGAATTAATACAACCTTATGATTGGAGTAATGTTGCTAGAACTTGGAATGATAAAATTGATTCTATGTTTATTGAAAGAAGTAATAATAACAAACAAGCGATTTTAGATCAATTAGAAATTTATTCTGATTTAGTAGCAGCAAAAGAACTGTCTGGAGATAAAAAATATTATGATTTGATTGACATTTGTAATTTTGATAATATTGAAGATCACAAATATATTGATGGTGGTAGAAATTCCTGTGAAAGAATCAATATTATTGTTGATGAAATAAAGTATATTGTCAAAGAACATAATTACAATTTAAATGTATTAGACTTAGGTTCTTATGATGGGTGTGTTTCATTACCATTATTAGAAAAATATTCGTTGTATATAAACAATTTGTATGCATATGATTATTGTCAAGATGCATTAGATAATTTTGAAAAAACATATAAACCACAGTACAATCAAATCATTACTATTCGTGATAATGTATTAAATATTGATCAATATGAGTTAGATGCAAATGTTGTTATTGTTGCTGAATTGATGGAACACATTGAAGATACTATAACATTTTTGAACAAATTAATGACTTTGGTTAAAAAGAAATGTACTTTTATTTTTACTACTCCAGCTGGTCCATGGCAAAATTTAGATAAAGACAATAAACATATAGAACATTTGCACCATTTCGAATTAAACGATATTAAAACCATATTTAAAGAAACAGATTTAACTATTAAAGCAATTAAAGATAAACAACAAGGCAGAAGAGGAGAACCGATCTATCATTGGGTATATCATTTTACAGTAGAACCTGATAACATACCAACATTTCACAAACCTGATTACCAAGATAAGTTTATCAAAACTCGTCCATATAAAAAGATATCTGCTAGTATGATTGTTAAGAATGAAGAAAATAACTTAGCAAGATGTTTAAAATCAATCTATAATTTAGTTGATGAAATAATTATTGTTGATACTGGTTCTACTGATGATACCAAAAGAATAGCATCAAAATATACTGATAAAATTTATGATTATAAATGGGAAGAAGATGATGGATTAGGTAACTTTTCAGCGGCTAGAAATTATGGCATAGAAAAATGTACTGGCGATTATATACTTTGGATGGATGCTGATGAAGAATTGATTAATGGTAAATTATTATCACAATTTATAACTTCTGACTATTACAATAGTATATTAGTCAGTCAAAAACATTGTATTGTATATGGAGATAAGAATGAATATGATCCACCATATCACGATAGATTGTTTAAAAATAATGGAATATATTTTACTGGGGTAGTTCACGAATATCCAACAACAGATGAAGGTTGGATCAGTAAATGTTTATTCCAAGATATTGCATTCATTGCTCATTATGGAACAATTAATAGACCAGTAAGAAATGAAAAGATTGAAGATCGTTACTATGATTTGATTATTAAAAATTATAGACAAAGACCAGATTTTACTATGGCACAATATTATTATATGGGTTTATTATGCGCAATTACTCAAAAACATGGCGATTTATCAAAACTTGACGAGATCTTTGATTTATGGTATAATAAGTTAATTCCAACAGAAGATCCTTGGTTATTAAAAAATGGTGCAAATTTTATACAAGGACTATATAAAACATTGTATGCAAACGAAGTTGGTAATTTAGAATTAAGACAATTTCAAAACGAGTTAGGCAATACTATAGAAATTGTAGCAAAATCTGATGACGAATTTAACTTGTTTTTAGATATATTTTCGCATAGAAAAATAACTAGATGAGTTTTAAAGAATGCGGGTCATGTACAGCATGTTGTGATGGTTGGCTAACTGCAAATTCATATGGCAATCCTTTTGGGAATGGCAAATCTTGTTTGTTTTTATGTAACAAGAATTGTTCTATATATAATACTCGACCAAAAGATTGTATTGATTATCAATGTGCTTGGTCACAAGGATTATTTCCGGATTGGATGAAACCCACAGAAAGCAATGTATTAATTTCTATAGAAATTGCAGATAATAAACAATATTTAAAAGTAATTGAAATGGGTGTACCAATTTCAGACCAAGCATTAGATTTTATTAAAACTTGGGTAAAACAAAACGATACATATTTTATAATAATAGGTGATAAAAATGAAAATTAACATAGGTGGTGGATTTAAACGTTATGATGGATTTTTGAATTTGGATGCTGATCCATTAACAAATCCAGATTACTTAGTTAAATTAGGAGAAGATGTATTACCATTTGAGGATAATACTATTGATGAAGTAAGAGCGTATCATATTCTTGAACATATTGGACCTGGATTCTTTCAATTAATGAAAGAAATTTATAGAGTTTGTAAAGATACAGCAATTATTGATATTCAAGTTCCACATCACAGAAGCGAAGTTTGGTATGGTGATCCATCCCATGTTAGATTTGTTACTGTTGATAATATGAGATTGTTTAGTAAAAAATATAATAAATGGCATATTGATCAATGGAATAGTTCAAGTGGATTTGGTTTACCATTAAATGTTGATTTTGAAATTATAGAATATGATTTTATTGTCGATGATCATTGGAAACCTCGTTTTGCACAAATGACAGAAGAAGAAAGGGCTGAAGTTGCAAGAAATTTTAATAATGTGTATGGTGAAACACATATGAAATTAATGGTAATAAAAGATGCTTGAAAATCTAGTTAATTATCTAGTTGCACATGGCGAAAAAAGTCAGGCAATAAGTTTGCTTGATACTATGAGCAAACATGCTTGGAAATTTGAAGAATATGACGACCTTGCAAAATGTTATTTTAAACAAAAAATTTATGATAAAGCAATAGATTTTTCAGAAAAAGCATTAATAACAGCATACGTTAATACTAAAATTTGGACTGCAAGAGCTAATTTAATTAATGTGTATAATCATGCAAATCAACCCGAATTAGCATTAAAATATATCAAACAAGCAGAAATTTCTATACCTGATGATGTCGATACAAAATTAGAAAAAGCGTATTCGTATTTTTTGATGAATGAAAGGGACAAAGCAGAGGAAATTCTACATGATGTTTTATTAAACACCAAGAATTTATCGGAAGAATATGCTACTAAAATTAAGTTTAATCTTGGTACATATTACTTGTACAGAGACGAATTTCAAAAAGGTTTGAATTTATTCCTCGAAGAAGGAAAGAAATTAGACTATTGGCAAAAAGCCAAACTTCCATTCAAATATTGGGAAGGTGGGATACAACCAGGAAAGACTATAATTTTATTTGCAGAAGCTGGTATTGGTGATGAGATAATTAATGTGAGATTTATGAAGTATCTTACAGATTTTGGTATGAATCCAATATGGTTATCAGAAAGAAAGGATATAGCAGAGATATTTAATCGTAATGGATTTAAGACTATAACCAATAGAAAGGATATCCCGCAGGAAGAAGGATTGTTGTGGACTTATCCAATGAATATGCCAACCTCATTAAATTTAGATTATACTAATCTATGGTATGGACCATACATCAAATCATCTGATGCATATGATGCAAAATACGAATGGATGAAATCTGATAAAAAGAAAATTGGTATTAGATGGCAAGGTAATCCAGATTATGATAATGACTTGCATAGATCAGTTCCATTAAAGGAAATCTATGAATCTGTTAAACATATAGATGCTGAATTTTATAGTTTACAACGCGATGTTGGTCTGGAAGAAATTGATGATTTTCCAGGATTAATTCCAATGCATGACTATATGAAATCTTTTGATGATACATTATCTATAATTAATAATTTAGATTTGGTTATTACTACTTGTACATCTGTTGCACATGCATCAGCAAGCATGGGAAAGAAAACTTTTATATTCATTCCTATATCTGCCTATTATACATGGTCACATTCAACAAAACAAAGTCCATGGTATGGTGATAGCGTTACATTATTACGCCAACAAAAACCAAGAAGTTGGAATGAACCATTACTAGAACTTAAAGAAATTTTATGATATACACATTTGGGGATAGTTTTACTTGGGGATGGAACTTTTTTATTGATTCTGATATAAACGAAGAACAAAGAAAAGAATTAATTTGGCCTAATGTAATATCTCAAAAATTAGAAATGCCATTAACCGATTTTTCTCTTCCTGCCTCAAGTAACTGGCGGATTGCTAGAAAATTACAATCAATTCCTTTAACAAAAGATGATATTGTATTAATAGGTTGGACTGCTCCATCAAGGTTTGAATTTGGTCTTGCTGATGATTATGATATTACATCAAATCATCCAGATATTAATTATAGAATAACGGATTTAAATGAAGATGATGATGGTATTAGAACAAAACGAATGTCATATCATCTAATGGATTCTACTACCTGTCAATATGCCAAACAATTTATGTGGGGAGCATTTGGTCCATTTAATTCTAGTATATGGTATCAAGAAATGTTTAAAGTAATGTTTACTTCTTGTCAACAAGTATTAAATAAATCTGGTTGTAGATGGTTAGCGTTTGATGTATGGTGCGACCAATGCGATAATGGATACTTTATAGAAGAAGAAAGATATATTTTAAGAGGAACCAATTTATTAAATGCTTCCAGAGGAATCAAAGGTAAAAAAACCGATAAAGAATATTGGAACAAAGAAGAACATATTACTGTAGCAGATTTATTAATAAAAGAGTTGGGATATGAATTTAATAATACTTGATAATTTTTTACCTTATCCTAACGTTGTTAGAACTTGGGCATTAAACCAAAAATACTATTCATCAAAAGAAATTAGTGAGATCAATAATGGAGAAAATACTTGGCCAGGATTACGAACTATTAATGTTAATGAATTAGATATAGGATATGCTGATATGGTATTATCTAGAATTTCATATCTCGCTCAATCTACATTTGGGTTAACTGAAAATTTATCGATTAGAAGTAGTTTTCAATTAACTAAGGAGATTGATGGCGATAGTTGGATACATATGGATAATGATGTAGAGGTTGCAGGAATTTTATACTTAACACCAGATGCGCCCATCGATGCTGGGACTACAATTTATACAGGCCATCCTCATGTTGCAAGGGATATTATTGGTAATGTATTTAATCGACTAGTATTATATAAAGCAACCGAATTTCACAAATCTACAAAATATTTTGGTAATACCAATGAAAACAGTAGATTAACCCAAGTATTTTTTATTAATCAAACATATAACTAAACTTTTACACACTGTATATATGGAATGTAATTAGCATTATAGTTAGTACACAGGCATTCATATCAACAAAATCAAAGAAGTTGGAAAGAGCCGTTATAAGAACTTAAAAGTTGATTACAAAAAAGATGGGCAAATTAATTTACCCATCGTATTAAATCAAATTTTAGTTGTCGATTTGGATTTGTAGAGTGTTAGCTGAGAAAGTTGGAGCAGCATCACCAGAGTTTATAGTTTTTGCTTGTGTTAGCTGTCCATAAAATAATGTATTTCCTGTTCCTACAGTTGCAGTATCAAGAAGTACGAAAGAATTAGCAATTCCCCAGTTTCCTGTAGGCGCAGGAAATGTTATTGCAACATTATTTGAAACAGTACCATTTGAACCCACAGAAGCAACACCTTGAGCATAATTTGTTCCCATCCAACTATTTAAATTTGATGTTAATTGTACTCTTGCATAACTGCCTGTCGCTGCAAATTCAGTAATATTCGCGCCTGTGTTAGAATCTGTCACAGGTGTTGTTGTTAATGCAACCCAAATGTTGCTTATTGTTGGTAGCGGTTGTCCTCTAAAAATTGCGTCCACTACTTTGTTTTCTAAATAATCCGACATTGCAGCCATTTTGTAACTCCTAAATTAAAATTGATTTTATATGTATTTATACTATTTATAATATTATATTGCTTTATTAACTGCTATTGAGTTTCCTGATGCTATATCTACAATATTTAATCTACCGTATGGCCATGGAGATGTTACAGTAGTAAAAGCAGTATTTGAATTCGCAGTAGTAAGTGGAAGAGTTGCTAAATCCACCCAATGTGCTTGATCTGTAGACGCTTGGATTTTAACATTCGCAGTTCCACCAGTAGAAAATGCTTGCAATATAACACTAGGTGGATTTGTTGTTTTAAATGTAAACGGTTGTTGTGGTCCAGTTAATCCAGAACCAAAATTCGGTGTAATAGCAACAACTCTAGTACCATCATATTGTTGGTTAGAAAACGCAATTACTGCATTATTTCCAGATACTGATGCGACTGTATCAGCATATCTAGAATCATTATTTATGAAATATAATGTTAATGTATTATTCGCTAAAAGATATGGATTTGTGTCGAATACTATCGTAGTATTAGCAGCATAATATGTGCCACTTATGTTTCTAGAAATCTCAGTAATCATTATGTTGATCCTTAGTAAAAATGTTATGTATTTAATACTTATTTATAATAACTAAATAGTCTAAAATGTTAATAAATACAATAATTTTAAAGAGGCGATTTAATGACAACAGGTTATTATGAAATAGATTATACTCCTGGAATAACAATAAATTCCAATTTACAACTTGGAAGTAATGTCTCATTTAATTTAGATGGAACTTTTAATCTTGATGGTAATCCTGGATCATATGGTCATATATTGGTATCTATGGGAGCGAATGTTGCTCCAACATGGATGTCAATGTCCAGCAGTACATTAGCTAATAATTCGATTATATTAGGAACTTCTTCTCTTGTATTAGGAAGTACAATTCCAAGTCTTGTTGGTTTGACTAACTTGGGGATTGGGACGAGTAGTCCTGCAGCCACAGCACATGTAGTAAATCAAACTAACTCTGGATGGCGTTATGACCAATATAATGATGGCGATGGGACAAATTTCATAAACTATAGGGCTAGAGGAACAATAGCTCTTCCGACCGCTGTTCTAACTGGTGATAGATTAGGGTCATTTCTAGCTGGTGGGTATGGCACATCCGGATTTTTAGGAATGAATGGTGGTATGTCCATTTTTGCAGCCGAAACTTTTGGTGTTTCTAATGGTGGAACATATTTAACTTTTGGAACTAGTGCTATCGGGACAAATCCTGCTGGTGGTGGCACAGAACGCATGCGTATCGACTCCTCCGGCAACGTGGGGATTGGTACTGTTCCATCAGCATGGGCAACTCCGTCAAAAGCTATTCAGGTTATTGGAGCAGGGTTATTTAACAACAATAACACAACTATTCTTGCGTCAAATGTTTATCGAGCCGCAAGTTATGTGCCAACATATTACAGCACAACCGTCGCTGGAGAAATGGGGTTTAATATTAATGGGGTTGGAGAATGGACTTTTTCCAATGCCCCTGCTGGAACTACTGGAACTACATGTCCATTAACCGAACGCATGCGCATCGACTCCTCCGGCAACGTGGGAATTGGGACGAGTTCGCCAACAACTAAATTATCAGTAGCGGGAAACCTAACTCTAAATGCTAAATATTCAGCGTGGAATAGTGCCGCAACAGTACTCCAGTGTGGTACAGGTTCTGTTTGGACTAACTCAAACACTACAGGTTTTAATGCTAATTTATATTATGACTCGACATACACTAAACGGGCAATAACCACAAATTATTGCGGTGAGTTAGTGAGCTCATTAGTTGGGGTTGGCGGTTGGGATTTCAACGTGTCTGGCGTTACAACGGCTGGAGCTGTTGTAGCTATGACCACTGCTATGCGCATCGACTCCTCCGGCAACGTGGGGATTGGATACTCTAATCCAAGCGCATATGGAACTTTAGCTGTAAATGGTTCCGGATACTTTTCTGGAGCATTGACCTCAGCATCATTAACATTAGGGACTCCTCTTGGACTATCTTCTGGTGGTACAGGTGTAACAAATCTTCCTGATCTTAGAACTGAAATATATCCAGGATCACCAACTCCTGGTTATGTATTAACAACAGGCGGAGCAGGGTCTTTTTATTGGGCAGCACAAACAGGAGGTGGATCAACTCCTGGAACAACAATAAACTCGACTTCATCTGTCACCGCAGCAACAGCAAACCAAGTAGCATTTACAACTCCTACATATGTTCCTGGAGCAAATCAATTGCGTGTTTATATAAATGGTGTTAGGCAGTTTCCAACAGAATATGTTGAAACAAATAGCACTACTGTTACATTAAATGATGGTTGTGTTGCTGGTGCTAAAGTATTCTTACAAGTTGATGGATATATTAATAACCCATATACATCTAGTACGGTTTCTTTTGCTGCGCCTTTTTCTGGAATTTCTTCTGGACAAAATACTGTACAGCTTGCAATTCAAGATTTAGAAATAAGAAAAGCTACAATAGCAGATCCATCTTTTACTGGTACAGTTACTGCCAACAACACATCTTACACAGGTACGCTTACAGGCGGTACAGGCATACTGAACATAGGTTCAGGTCAGGTTTATAAAGATGCTTCAGGCAACGTGGGGATTGGGACGAGTAGTCCTTATCCAAACTCTCTTACTTTATCTGGAAATAAGTATCCAGTAATGGGATCAGATGGTTCTTTTCTTGGTGGTGGTGTTTATTGGGATTCTGGATGGAAAAATACAGTAGCATCTCAAGGCGGTTGGGCAATAAGAAACACTAGTGGGGTATTTACTTTATATACTGGAACTAATGCTGGTATAGCGGGTAGTATTTCTGCTGATTTTGTCGAAAGACTTAGAGTAGATAATACTGGTAGGGTTACTATGCCTTATCAACCTGCTTTTAATGCCACCACTACCACCTCAAATGCCTCAGGAACAGACATTACTTATACTTCGGCAGTGTTTGATATTGGTAGTAATTTAAATTTAGGTACAGGGAGATTTACCGCACCTGTGGCGGGTACATATTTCTTTAGATATCATCAGTTGGCCAATAATGCAGCTGCTGGCGAATACAGAACTGCTATATATGTAAATGGAGCAGGATATGGTGGATTACGATTTATCACACAAAAGGCTGCGAATGTTTGGTGGACTTTAATTGCTGAAGGTCATGTAAAATTAGCCGTAAATGACTACGTTACAATAAGATTTGAATCAGGTCCAGGTGCTATGTACACTGATGGTAATTATGCCAGTTTTACTGGTCACTTAATAGGATAATAATATGATATACACAATAGAGTACACAGAAGCAGAAAATATAGCAATGGGTTATGTTACAGCCTCAGTTGATGAATGGATACAAAATGCCGCGCATGAAAGAGCAAGAATTGCTATTGATGAGATAGTTAAAATTGCTGTAGAGAAGTTTCTTGAACAAGGCTCTACAATTCCTAGCAGTAAAGAAGAAATTGTTGTAGCGGCATTTACAAATAATTGGGTTCAAACTGTAGAGCAGAGAAATGCAAACTCAGTTATTGTACCAACTCCTGTTAATTAAATCACTCACAGCCAGATTGGAAGTTTTTGAAACTAAGTAAAACACAATTAATGGTGCCAATGATGTCCGTGCCCATATCCATACATCGGATATGATGGATAACTATAAATTCCATAATTATAATTTGGATAAGTATATCTTGGATACGAATATACAGGATATTGATAGCCTACAGAATAATTTGCTGGAACATATGCAGTACAACCTGTAAGAAATAAAACAACGAATAGATTAATTATTTTCATTCTGAATCCTCTGATTCTGTGTCAAGAAGTTCACACAAAGAATTAATGGTAATTTTGACTTTTGTATCAAAATCATCAGAAGTTGACTCTGCTATATTAATGCAAGTATTTAGTGTATCCCAATTGTCAATATGTATCATTGATAACATAATGTTAAATTCTCTATTATACATTGCTGATTCTGCAACAATACTTAATAATGCATCGGTTTCTAAAATACTTGATTTAAAATCTGTATCATCAGTTGAAATGTCTACAAATTCTCTATCTAAAAGAATCTGTCCTGAATAATCGGTATCTTTTATAAAAATGTATCGACCTAACCTACGATTTTCTAATTGCGCTCCAAATAGAAATGGAACAACTGTTACATAATCATTCGCCTCAAAAAACCGTTTGTTGTTTCTATTTTTTTGTATCAAATTTTTAATCTGTCCAAACATAATTTATTCCTCATTATTGAAATTAAATATAGTATAACTGATTTGAAAATTAAATACAAGCACTTTTTATAAATACTAAAAAACATAGGAATTTGTATGGTAACAAAAGAATTAATACAAAAAATAGCACCAAATGCTCCAGAAAATATAGTTGATATTTTAAATATTATGTTACCAAAATATGGTATAGATACAAAAGAAAGGATTGCTTGTTTTCTTGGTCAAACTGCACATGAGTCTGGAGGATTTACAAAATTTACAGAAAATCTTAATTATTCATCAGAAAGGTTGTGTGTGGTTTGGAAAAAAAGATTTCCAACTAAAGCATCTGCAGAACCTTATAATAGAAATCCTGAAAAGATTGCAAATAAAGTTTATTCAAATAGATTGGGAAATGGTAATGAAGCTTCTGGTGATGGGTGGTTATATCGTGGCAGGGGTTGCATACAAACTACTGGAAAGGCCAATTACGAAAAACTAAGCAAAGCTATTGGTAAAGAATTATCAGAGTGTGTGGAGTACTGTGCAACTCTGGAAGGAGCAGTTGAAAGTTCTTGTGTCTTCTGGAAACAAAACAATCTAAATCGATTTGTTGATTCTAACGACTTTGAAGGACTAACAATTGCAATTAATGGTGCGCTTCTTGGCTACACCGAACGAAAACAACTACGAGATTTATCTTTAGGATTATTATGAAAAAACTATTAACATTATTCCTGTTATTACCTGTATTGGCTTTAGGAAATCCTATCGATGACAAATGTCCAGAAAAGGTAATATGGGGAGCCCCTATTATAAAAGATGGAGATAATCAATATCTGTGTAGAAATGGATATGCTGTAAATTATTCATATAAAACAAAAACACCAATTTATGTTGTAGAACATATAACAAAAACTAATTTAATTGGGACAATAAAACGGCAAAATAATTTTCATGAAGATATAGAAATTCCTTATAATTATAGATCAAAATTATCAGATTATTCTGGAACAGTTTATGATAGAGGTCACCTTGCCCCAGCAGCAGATTTTGAATATTCCAAAGATGCTATGGATGAATCATTTTTAATGACAAATATGATGCCACAAAATAAAACACTAAATCGTGGAACATGGGCATATCTTGAAAGTTATGTTAGAGATTTAGCTCATTTAGATGATGTTTATGTAATAACAGGAACTATCTATAATAAAGGATATAAAACTATTGGGGAAGGTGTTGGAATTCCAGATAGCATTTATAAAGTCGTTATCCAGCCAAGTATAAATAAAATCGTAGTCTATAAATTTCCAAATACAGGTATTAATCTTAAAGATTTTAGAAAATATTTGGTTAGTGTTAAATCTATAGAAAAAACAACTGGATTGAATATTTCGCCTTTGATACCAAAAAATCTTGTCGATTTGGAAAATTAAAATATATCAGGGACGGATATAAAAGCGAGGATTAAAAACCCTCGCTCCAAGGATGGATCTACATCATACCATTCATACCAATATCAACATTATCCTCTGGGATAATACCAACCATAACTTCAGTAGTTAACAATAAACCAGCAATAGATGCTGCATTCAATAGCGCAGTTTTTGTTACTTTCGCTGGGTCAATAATACCAAATTCAAACATATCGCCATATTCGCCAGTCGCTGCATTATAACCATAATTACCACATTCTGATTTAACTTTGTTTAATACAACAGAAGCTTCTTCACCAGCATTACTAACAATAGTTCTTAATGGTTCTTCAATTGCTCTGCGGATGATAGCAATACCAACATTTTGATCTTGATTAGCACCTTGTAAAAATTCTAGGGCAGGAAGAGCTCTAATTAAAGCAGTACCACCACCAGCAACAATACCATCCTGAACAGCTGCACGAGTAGCATAAAGAGCATCTTCAACACGATCTTTCTTTTCTTTTAATTCAAGTTCAGTTGCTGCACCAACTCGAATTACTGCTACACCGCCAGCTAATTTTGCTAATCTTTCTTTTAATTTTTCGCGATCAAAATCAGAAGTAGATTCATCAACTTGTGCTCTTAATAAAGCAACTCTTTCTGAAATTTTATCTTCATCTCCAGAACCATCAATAATCGTTGTAGTATCTTTTGTGATAGTGATACGTTTCGCGGTTCCTAATTGTTCAACCGTTGCTTTATCTAAATTTAAACCGATATCTTCAGTTAATACAGTTGCACCTGTTAAAATTGCAATATCTTCTAAAATTGCTTTTCTTCTATCACCAAATCCAGGAGCTTTTACTGCAGCAACTTTAACAACACCTCGCATATTATTAACGACTAATGTTCCTAGAGCTTCTCCTTCGATATCTTCTGCAACGATTACTAAAGAACGACCTTGTTTTGCAACATTTTCTAGAACAGGTAATAATTCGCGAATATTTGAAATTTTCTTGTCTGTTAGAAGAATATAAGGATTATCTAATTCAGCAGTCATTGTATCTTGCTTATTAGAAAAGTATGGTGATAAATAACCTCTATCAAATTGCATACCTTCTACAACAGTTAATTCATGATGAAAACCAGTACCATCTTCAACGGTGATAACACCCTCTTGACCAACTTTATCCATCGCCTCTGCAATAATATATCCGATCAATTCATCAGAGTTTGCAGAAATTGTACCTACTTGTGCAATAGATTGTGTATCAGTACAAGGAATGGCTGATTCTTGAATAGCTTCGATTGCTGCAGCAACAGCTAAATCGATACCACGTTTAATGTCCATAGGATTAAATCCAGCAGTAACTGATTTCAAACCCTCATTGACAATAGATTGAGCTAATACAGTTGCAGTTGTAGTTCCATCACCAGCAACATCTGCTGTTTTTGATGCTACTTCCTGGACAATTTTTGCCCCCATATTTTGGAATTTTCCTTCCAATTCAATTTCTTTAGCTACAGAAACACCATCTTTAGTAATTGTTGGAGCACCAAATCCTTTATCTAAGATAACATTTCTACCTTTTGGTCCCAATGTAACTTTTACAGCATCCGCTAATACATTAACACCCTCAGCCATTAATACACGTGCATCGTTTCCAAATTTTACTTCTTTTGCCATTTTTATTTCCTCTTAAAGTTTAACTAATGTTACAACTTACTTCCAAATCTCTTTTGACAATTTGGAGATTAAATTACTTCCAATTCTTCAGCTTCTAGAATTGCTACAATATCTTCTTCTAAAACAATAAAAAGTTCATTTTTTACTTTTTTTGCTTTAGACCAATCAAGAATTACTGTTTGACCAAGTTTAACTTCTTCAACTTGTTTTCCAAGTCCCATAACTTTTGCATAGGTACTTTCTTCAGTATCAACACCCTGAATCAATCCAGAATATTCTTGTTTTTGTTTTAAAATCAAAACATTTTTATTTAAAACTATCATTTTATTTCCTTTCTTTAATTGAAAAACTTTATCTCTTTATAGACAATAAAACCCTTTAGGCAACAAGCCTGTAACTATTTAGTGTTATTTTCCATATAAAATTTGTAGAACATCAAAACAAATATCATCGACTGGATGATGTTTGACAACTACATTTTTATCCCATATTCCAGGGTATTTTTCTGGATCAATTTCAGCATAACCTCTAGCCCCAGTTTCTGTGTTAAAATCAACAAATGTTCTAACATCTCTATAATTCCAAAATGGAAATAATCTTTCAATTCTCATAGCATTAAATAAAGAATCTATTGCTACTTGATCAATTGAACCTCGAACCCATACAATATCTTTGTCAGGTTTTTTTGATTGCTCTGTTTTATATTTCTTAAGAATAATTGCAGCTTCAAGAGCAGTTAGATCAGATTTTTTTGGAGTAAAAGAAGCGTCTCTTGCAATATCAGATTGTATTTTCCACCACTCTAATGTATCTTTATTTAAAGTTCTTTTGTAATTATCAATCTGATCTTTAGCAGATAATTTTACAAATATTGAATCTCTATATAAAGATTCCCATGTGTGATCGTCTCGAGTTTCGTCAAAATACACAAGAGCAACAGAAAGAATGACAGTTGTACTTTCAACCGATAAACTTTCAATATCCAGACAGAACATAATTAATTCCTTGTTGCTATTTGGTGTTGAAGCACTAAATTTGATTTAAAATTCTTTTCGCTTTCTTCAATTAATAACATTATTAATGTATCAGACACTTTCAATAAATCATCTTTATCTAATTCTGTCTGATTCTTCTTAGTTTTTAATTGAAGATATTTTAAATATAATGATTTTACATTTCTATTAAGATAATTTTTTTTCACAATAATTCCTCTAATGTGTTTGCAATATCTTTATCAAATCTGACACAAGAAAAAATTGGCAAAAATAAAGATTTTTTGTCAGAATTTTTATTTCCGATAATTTCGTTATATTTCACCTCAATAATTTTACCAACATAAGATTCTGGATCATCTCTTTCACCATTTAAGTGTTTAAATCCAGAACCAACTTTTACTTGTAGTAAACCATCAGAAGTTTCACAAATTAGACAACCTAACATACTTTCAAATTGAGAACCAACTGTTCCCATATCATAACCAATTACTCTTAAATCAGCAGTTGATTCATTTTTTAATTTTAAATAATCGTTGCTGCGTTTAGAAGACCAAGTTGCATTAGGGTTTTTAAGAATACATCCTTCTAGACCTTTAGCAAGATTTTCATTATATTGTTCAAATGCTTTATCTTTCGAATAAACAATTTTTGACTCAACGATTTTAATTCTATTAGTATTTTCTCCAACAACCTGTTGTAATTGAAAAAATCTATCAGAATATTTAATTGGACATTCTCCTTTAAGAAAGTCCTCATAAGGAATAATATCCCAAGCAACTAAATTCAATAATTCTGACTCTTCTTTAGAAATTGTTCCTTTAATAGCTTTATTAATTATACCAGAAGATGTTTTTCTATCAAGATCTTTTCCATCTTTTGAACACATTAATTCACCATCAAGAATGAAATGTTCTTGATTATCTACTGTAATATCTTCAAATGGTGTAATATCAATAGTTGAACCATTTCTAGTTGTAACAGAAATTACGTTACCTTGATCGAATTCAAAATTGATTCGACTTGAATCCTGTTTAGTTTGAATTATTTGACCAATAGACCAAACAACTTTCTTTTCAGTTTTCTCATTAAATTTATTACAAAGAAGAACAGGATAGTCTGGGATAAGTTTTGGCCAAACTTTATTGGCTAAAGATGCTCCTGTACCACATTTTAAATCGCGTTCAAGAACTCTATATAAAACTTCTCTATCATCTGTCTCAAGTAATGTCAATAATCCGCCAATATATTCTATAGCTTTATTGCCAGTAAATTTTCTAGATGCTATATTAGTTACTAACAAATCTAAAGCTAACGATAACTCAATTCTTTTTCCAGTTTCAAACGTCAAAGTTGGACGTTTTTTAATCCAGAATCGAATCTGAGTCGAATACGCTAAACGAAATACATCTTTTAGGGTTTCATTATCAAAATTCAGTTTGAGGAATTCAAGTTTTTGATTTGTAGAACCAGTTGTTGCCAAACGGTCTAATTTTTGCAATATACTCATGCTACACCCTTATCAGGTGGATATCCAACTGGATTGTTTGCATCTTCATCGGCAAGAAAAAGAATATAATCTTCTTCTTCTATAAGAGTGACAATTTCAAAACGATTAAATCCACATTGAATATAAATTGGTTTGTTCATTGACGAAGGTAATTCCTTGATCAATTGTTTGAGAGTTGGTGATGTCATAATTTTTTAAATGTTCTTCCACGTGTTGAAAAATTCATAGGTTTTTTAAATATAATCTCTTCAGTTTCGCCATTTTTAATATAACCAAAACATTTATATTTGTCATCTGACAATAAGTATGTGTGTAATATTCCAGAAGAAAACGATTTTGTAGTTTCTTGCATTTTTAACATAATATATCCCAAATTCAAAGTATAATATATTGTACTAAATTAGACGAAATATATCAAGCACTTTTTTTCCAATCAACAGAAACAATTAAAGATTTTTTATTATCATATTGAACAACTGCTATTGTTTTATTATCTTCAGATAAATATGTTGTGACATCATTAATAGAAAAATGTTTTCCTTTCCAATTTAATGCAGTTAGTTCTTCGTATAAATCCCATGTATTATATTTTTCAGAAACAAACATATTATTCTCCTATAAATCTTGGTCAAACCATTTTGTAAATTGGATTGTAGTTTCTTCTTGATGTCCATCTTCTGTAATCATTTCTGGAATATAAACTGAAATGCCAACAATATCAGGACCAAATTCTAATAACTCAACATTTACATCAAATTCTGCATTATATTTTTTTAATAAATTACTGAAATCTTTTCTAAAGTTTTCTTCTGTTGTCATAGGCATTAATCCTTAAATTAAGATAGATGCATCTTCCATGTAGTATTCTCTTTCTTTCCCTTCTGGAAGATCATCAAGGTAAAGGCTGGAAAATTTATTTCCTGACGTTATTTCTTTGTAATTATCCTGAAGAAATTTACTTACAAATCCTGGATAATCAAGCAGAACAGATTTGTCTGTTTTATAATAGTATTCAACACACCGTTCTATTCTTGCTGATTCCGTTTCTATAGAATCTGTATTTCTTTCTTTCTTTTGGTTTGTAAGAGAAGCTATAGCAAGAATTTTAAATGCTGCTTCCATGCCTTCTTGAATTGATTTTGTTTTCATGATAATTCCATATTATATAGTTAAAGAGTATAATATGATTATACTCTTGTTTAAATTAAAAATCAAGCACTGATAAGCTTATGCAGCCATATCAAGTAATGTTTTCTGAGTTTGTAATTTAATTTTCTCAGCAGTACCGTAGAAAGAATGCCAAAATTTTGCACTTTCAGTTTTCGATTTTATATTATTACTAAAATAATCTGTCACACCTTGAAGAGTGTTGTATAGAGTTCCTTGACCGAAATTTGAACCATTACCATATTTGTAAAGTTGCATAATATCATTAACTTTTTTAACTGTAGTTCCATGTTGATCTTCTGCAGAAACATCTTTGTTGTAAAATATTTCATTATAAATCTTACGAACATCAGAATCGGAAACAGTTACTGAAGCCAATTTACGCATATTCTCCATAAATTTTTCTTGAGATTCTTCAATTAAACCCAAATTTAATTTTGCACGATTTACATTAAATTCAGTAGAATGTGGAACCTTGACCATATTAGCTGATTTCTCGTCAATAGCCATAGTTAAGGTATTTGAACAAACTGTTCTAACAGAAGTTGTTTTAGCAGTTGTAGCCATCGAACCATCTAATGAAGTTGCCAATAAAAGATATCCAGTGATTTTATCTCCTTTAATTATTTCAATATCGTTTAGTTTGGCTGTAGCGAAGAATCGTTTACCGCCAAATAAAGAACCACATGATGACATCTCCATACCATTTTTATCTAAAAGATCAGCAAAAAAGTCCACAACTTCGCTTGGTTGAACGATTTTATAAGAATCGCTCACTACTGATAAAGGTGCGTTATTATCGCTGCGAAACAGTGCCATTTTATCAGGAAAGACTGTTGGAATATCATCGCGGTTGTTGAATAAAATAGGACTAGATACAGCTTCCCATTCTAAACCTGCTTCGCGTTTCCATTCAGTTAGGGGTGCATGTAAAGGAAGGACATTACCTTCTCCATGCCAAACACTTCCATGTTCAGCAACATAAGCATAATTCACACGGTCGTTAGAGTAGTCAAGATTTGCAGCCATAATATATTCTCCTTAAGAGGTTTTAAATTAATTTCAAAGTATGACTTATTATACTAAATCTGATGGAAAGTGTCAAGCACTTTACTTATTAAATATTTGAATTAAATTTATTCCTGAAATGACATAATCATAATTGCCAGAACCTTGTGTTGCAAGACCCACACCAGCAAACAATTCTAAATGTCTATTAAACATAACTGTTCCTTGTATGACCGTTCCAGAAACATTAGATCTTCCATCATAGAAATCTAAATTCAATTTTAATCGTTTCGGCCAAAGGATTGCTTCCATACCATACATCATACCCCAATATGAAGTCGTTGTTGTCAATGCTTGATTGGCATAATATGTTCCCATATGATATGCTAATCTATCTTTAATAAATTCATAATCATTATCAATAAAATAAAATTCGTGTAATGTAGAGGCATTAATTTTATTTGGATCCAAACTTTTTGACATTGGAAAAACTAATCCAGTTTGGGTTCCAAATGTTGTGGAAGAATTATTAAGAACTTCAGAAAAATAATTACAAGCAGAACCGCAATCTAAATTATCAAAAACATAATTATGTTTAAAAGTTTTATTGATGTTTATATAAGTATCATTTTCAAAATTTTGAGCTTGTTGGAGGTTTCCTGAATATTCATTTATATTCTGAGAAATTATTCCAAAATCCCATCCATGTGTTGAATAGTTTATAGATGGGTTGCCATATTGAGTTTGGTTATATTGATAAGAATCTTGTTCATAATTTATGACTAATCTATTTTTATCTTCGTCATTGTCTTCAATAGATAAAGTATTTGTAACAGGTCTAGATATTTTATGTCCGCCTTCAGCAAAAACTGTATTTGATAACAATAATAATATTAAAATTAGATATTTCATAATTTTTCTAAATTTCTTATATATCTTGTCATGTCATGATTAACAAAAAAATTTACTTCCCCTTTAGACAATCCAACAAAAAACCCTTTAATTCTGTCTTTGGCTATTTGTAGAGCTGTCATATTTGCAATATTTCCATCATGATCAAAATACATTAAAATTCCATGATGCCAATATGGGTATACTGGATTCCTTGTTATAATATCAGCATTATTAACCCATCTTACATGTAAAATGTTTAAAGAATTTAATGATTGAACATATTCTTTGTCTCCAACTTTCGGACTGCCGAATGTGTACAATAAAGGTTTTGGTAATTCTTTAAATCTGTGACATCGAATTGCTATGATTGTTGCCATAGCAGCACCTAAACTGTGACCAGTTAACCAAACACGTCTACTAGGCGCATATTTTAAAAATAAATCTCCAAGATCTCCCCAGATATTGTTTACCTTTTCTTTAAATCCAGCATGAACGTGTCCAATACCATAATTACTTGGTACCAATGCAAATTTAATATCAGAAATTATATCTGCAAGTTTTGTTGGTCTAGTTCCTCTACAAACGACAATTACATCAGTATCATTATACAAAAAATATGCTTGACTGTTATTTTTGTTTATGCAAATACTTTTATAGCCAAATTTTTCAAAAGATTGATTGTCATTATATGCAAGATTTGAAAGTTTAGCAAATAATAATGATATTGATGCAGTCGATTTATGTTCTAACATCATTTAATACCATGAGTATCTTTCCCTTTAAGAGATTTTCTTAAAGTTTTAAACCAAAGTTTTTTCTCTTTCACTGTATCGTGTTCTATACACGCTTTGTACATATTTTTAATAATTTTTTTAAGTTTCATTTATCAATCCCAATGGTGCTGAAAATATTTTCCAAAAAGTCTAAACCCATTATCAATACGTTTTTGATATTCTTTCATACCATCATAATCGCATTTATATGTATCTTTTGGACCTCGTATAATTTGACTTAAACCATTTTCACCTTTTATTATATCTAAGTCATGTTCACCAGTTCTAAACTGGTCTTCCCAATCAGTAATTAAAGATTGAAAAGCAAATATTTCTTCATCAAGAACCCATTCCCATCGTTTATGGAAATTTTCGTCAGTATCCCATTCACATTCGACTCTTGGAGCGTTCATTGATTTTAAATGGTAAGGAACATCTTCATCATCAACAAAAGGGGATCCTTGTTTACCCTCTTTCAATTGTTTTAACATCGGTAGGATAATAGGAGCTAACGTCGTGTCCATAGACCAAACATCCCAAGGATCAATTTTTATATAATTAATTCTTGGGTGAATAAAATCTAGAAAATTCTGATTCCATTCACAAATAGTTTGTAACCATTTTGGTGGATCTTTGTCGTATATATCATAACCCTTTCTCCAGAAGAAAAACTTCTCTAAAATAACATAGGGCGACAGCCAATGATTTCTAAAATTTGAAGTATATATTTTCATTTTTTAATTAAGTTCTCTTTAAAGATTTTCCAACAATTTTCCCATGTCCATCTACTGCTATTTTCGTAAACTTTATTTCTATCTAAATATAAACAAGCTTGTACAGCATCTTCAAGATTTTCATTCATAAAACCTGTAACACCTTGTTCTAAAATATCAATCGGTCCTGGAACAGGATAAGCAGCAACGGGTGTTCCTACACTTAGACTTTCGATGATAACGATACCAAATGTATCAGTCTTGCTCGTAAATACAAAAACATCAGCTTCGTTAAAATATGATGCTAATTCTGATCCAGTTTTCTTTCCGACAAATGTAATATCTGGATATTTCTTTTTCAATTCATTAAGATAAGGACCATCACCTACAATTATCTTATCAACACGATAATCGTTTAACTGTAGTTCGCAAAAATCGTCAAGCCCTTTTTCTTTACTTACTCTACCAACGCTTAATAGTGTGATTGGTTTTCTAAATGTTCTATCAGTTCTTTTAAAAATAGTTCTATCAACCCCTCGTGTCCATGGGATTATATCACCATCAAAACCGTGCGATTTTAGATCATCAACCATTGTTTGTGTGGTTGTAAGAACCTTTCCGGAATGTTTATGGAACCACCTAACATATGAATATGTAATTGATTCTGGAATATTATATAACTCTTTAAGAAACTCTGGGAATTTTGTATGGTATGCGGTCGATTTGTTTAACTTATCAAGTGATGAATAAGCATCTTCTATATCAAGAAATGAAACGTGGTTTTGGTGATAATTTGATTCGTGATAATACCACCAAATCCCCCATGATTTTGTTTGAGGATAATACCAAATTATCCCATTTTCATCCATTTTTGAAATTATTCTATGCTGTGCCATCACTATTCACCTTTGTTACAAAAATATCAAGTTTTTTATCATCAGACCAATTTTTACAATAATTATTATCTTTATCACAAATATTTAATAATTCTTCTTTTGATACTACTCTATGCGATACAATAGTTTCACCTAAATCTTTTTGAGAAAACTCTGAAGCTTCTTCCATAACTACAGTATCTAATGCCAATTCAGATTTACCTTTAGGAACTTCTACCATATATCTCATTCTATATTGTTGTATACATTCTACTAATACGAATTCAGTTTCTTCTTTTTCAACTCTTTTCAATGTAAAACCTCCATCACTATTATCGATAAACTCTACAATATTATTTTCTGATAATTCAGCTTTAATTAAAATATCTTCTGGTAAATCGATATATAAATCACCGTTTATATCTTCTTTAATTGTTGTAATTGTCATAATGTATTTCCATGTATATCAGTTTTTCTACCGCCAGTTTGAATAGATCCACCACTATAAGATGATTCTCTAGGAGTAAATTGAGGTGGTGAGTTATTAGACGAAACTTCATATGTCCATTCTACAACAGCATTATCTTTAGTAACAGTTATTTCAGCATTATCAGGAAGAATTACTTTCTCCTTAACATAATTTCTTATTGCACATTGTACATCTTCTCGTGTTAATATCAATTTCATAATCAAATCCTAATGTGGTTTGTCAAATATAAGGTCTAAAATCTCTTGGAATATATGAAATGAGTAACCGACTACTGCATAAACTACATTGTTTTCGATATGAAAATGGTTATCCATAATTACAAATACACCAATCCAACTTATACAAAATATTATACATTTCATTTTTCATCCTATAATTAAAAATATAGTTTATTATACTATATTCGTATCAAAATATCAAGCACTTTATTTTGGATAGTTATCGGAATTACACATCGATGGGTTTTTTGAAAATGAAGAACATGGATTTTCTGAAGCTACTTCTATTTGTATGTAAACAAAAATTAAAATTCCAAGAATTATAATTGCCAATGTTCTCATAATACCACCTCTGTTAAAAAATTAAAGTTCTACATAATACAATTTAAAATTAATGAATGATTGCTCGTGTCTATATCCTCTTGGGTTACACAAAATTCTTGTATCGCCAACCATATAATCCCAATTGTTGTGAGTGTGTCCTGCTATCCACAATTTTATTTGTGGTCTATTTTCTATAAATTCAGTTAAATCTGAACAATATCCACCATTCATTAATTCGTCATCTTTAAATTCATCTGCGATACTTAATGGACTTGGTTGGTGGTGAGTAACAACAACTATTTTATTATCTGGTTTTGTTGCATCATTAAGAAACCATAAAGTATTGTTATGTTCTTCAATAGCATGATTTGGGGTAAATTTTCTGCCGTTTTTTTGGATAAGTCTAAAATCTCCCATATATCGTTTTATAATTTCTTTTGACGATTCACAATTATCATTCATATCTGTCCACAAAGTAGCACCAACAAATTTAACACCATCAATAATAATACTTTCTTTTTCTAATATATGAAGGTTTTTAATATACTTTAATTTGTTTTTAATATTTGGAATTGTTTTATCAAAATCAGAATGATATGATTCATGATTTCCGGCTACAAAAATGACATGTTTGAATAATTTTGAACATTGTGAGAAAAAATTGTGGATTCTAAATGAGCGAATATTATTAATCAATTCAAAATCATCAGAATAATCTATATTCTGATCTTTAAGATCATTTGCTACAAAGATATCTCCAGCAAGAACTAAAATGTCTGCCCCATTTGTATTGTTTATTTCTATGCCACTCGACTCCAAATGGAGGTCGGACATATACGCAATTTTCATCCAAAATTCCTATTAATTAAATTTTTTCCTATTATTATATCCCTATCGGATAAAATATTTCCGTATACTGTACTAAAAAATTCATCATCTTTAACCATTTTTAATAATTGGTCTTTTGTAAAATCCAATTCTATATTCTTTTTCATATGAGAAAATTTGTATGATAATTCTGTATTATATTCAACTGTTGTATCATCAAATTGTATTAAATTTAGTTTCCATCGACTATTAAACATGTTCAATTATTTCAATTGTAGATATTTCTTTTACTGTAATTTCTGATTCTTTTAACACAACACAATCTTCTTTATTGACCCATCGGATTCCATCACATTTTACAGTATAAACTCCTTCATGGATAATTTGATATCCAGAATCTTCAGTTATTCTAAAATCTACAGAAGCCCAATATATTTCATCAATGTGATTTGCATACCAATATGTTGGAAGTTTTGCTTTAATGATTTGAATTTGATACCCTTTCATCCGACCCTCGTCAATTTACTATCTGGTAGTATTATAAAATTGGTGTTATTAAATCTGATAATTCTCTATCGATTGCATCGATCTCTTTTTGTATGTTATACTTTTCTTCTTTAATATATAACATTTCAATATCAAGTTCCGTCATCAATGCTTCGAGTTTGAACTTTTCAACCAATAATTTGCGTTCCGTCATCTTCCTTTCCTAAATTTATATTCAGATTCTAAAATCGCATATATAATTAGGGGCGATAATAAAAATGCTACTGTTAAAATACAAAGTTGTAGAGCTTTTGTAACAATCCAATCTATCATAATATGACCCCTAAACGAAACTATTTATATAAATGCTGGCGTTTCTCTATTTTTCCATTTATGTAAATGAATTTTTCCCTCGCGAACATATTTTTGATAACTTGCTATTGAATTATTTTTAATGATATATTGTGGAGGCATTGCAAGTGTAGGCTCTGTAAAACTTTTTTGTTGAATATTATTAGGAACATTAGTATATAACATATCAACAAGACCAATCTGTTCACATTTATGAATTTTTCCATATCTGTAAGTATATTCTTTGCATAATTCTGATAATAATTCAGCTAACCACATATAATTTTCTGAAGATTGTCTTGCCCAAATGACAGAAGGATGGTTTATGTGAGTAGCTTTATATAATATAGCATCTCTATCGTCATCAAGTTTCCAGCGTTTGATTTTACGACCTGAAGATGCATGGACATACTCAACACCATCTAATACGCGATGAGCGGTAGATAGTAACTGACAAGATTCTTTTATTTGAGAAACTACGTGTCTATTTGTATGCCATAGTGCACAAATTGTTGGATTGTGATTAGTATAAAAGATATTCATAAAATTCCTAAAAATTTAAAAGTATAGATATATTATATCTTAAATGTATTTTAAAAACAAGCACTTTTTATGAATGAAAGAATCAAAGCTCCAGAACCTAGGGAAATGTACCAAAGGATAAAATCCAGTGCTAAGAAAAGAGGAATTCCTTTTGATATGACAGTTTATGATTTTTATTTAATAGATTTTCCAATCACATGTCCTATTTTAAATATTCCTTTAAAATGGAATAGAGGAACTCCTCAAGATAATAGTTATAGTTTTGATAGAATTGATTCATCTAAAGGATATGTTCTAGATAATTTAGAAGTTATATCCTTTAGAGCCAATCGAGCAAAAAATAATTTAACTGAAGAAGAATTAAAGAAATTGGGGTTATATTATTCTTAAATCGGTTGATTTGGCCAAACTGTTTCGAGTGGAAATCCTGATTGGAGAGTAATGTCCCTCAATTGTTGTCTATAAACTTTCCATTCATCTTTCTTTTCTTCTGATAATGGAGAATCTAAGCCCTGTGTCCAATCAGAATTAGATAATAATATCTGTCTTTGATTGTATATTGAAAGTTTGCAGTTGTCTGTTGATATTAAAGATTTTATTTCTTCAACATTTTTCACACCAAGAACATTATTTTTTCTTTCATCAACTTTTGAACAATTTTGAAATGATTCTAATACTTGATTTAATCTATCTCCAGTAACAAAATTTTCATTTTCTATCGGCAATATTACTTTAAATGTGTTATTAGTTTCCTCAAATATAATTTCCAATTCCCCATATTCTGGATAATAATTTATTATTTTATATGACATATTTTTCCTTAATTATTTTCTTTAAAATCCCAAGCTTCATCTGATTTTGCCTCAACTCTTCCCCATTTTCCTATTGGGCAATATGAATAGCTCCATCTAATTTTAGCCTCAATAATACACCCACATTCTGAACACATTAACATTTTTTTACTTTGACAATTATCGCATATTACTTTTCTTTCTTTTGCATCTTCTGAGCTTGCGAATAACATTGTTTAAATCATTCCTGTAAATGTATAAGGACCTGTATGGGACAAATTAACCCATGGTGCTCCATATATTGTATAACCATTTTCTTTTGCTAATTTACAAAAATAATAATCTTCTGATAATAGAGTTTTTGTTTTTTCGCAAATACAAGTATTAAAATATTGATATAATAAAAATGTTGGCGCATTAATCGCCAATTGATCTGGAGTTAGTCCATCAAAAAAATATGTATCAACCTTATCCATCAAATTAAGAAATACTTCTTTTTTAATTAACATAAATCCAGTTCCTCCGTGCTCAATATTTAATAATGAATTTTCATCTAAATCCATATTATTTACACCGCATACAAAATCCCCTGTAAAATTTTTCAGATAGTAAGATTCTACATTTTGTTTTACAGCTTCTGAAACCTTTGTCCAATTTATACCTTTTTTTGGATAAATCCCACACATAATGTCTTTATCTATTGTCATCATCGTAACGATATCTTTAGGATCAAACCCGATATCCGAATCAATAAACATTAAGTGGGTTGCATCAGAATCTAAAAATGCTTTTACTATTTGATTCCTTGCTCTTGTTATTAAAGCATCATTTGTGACATAATGATACATCAACTCTAGCCCATTTGTATGAAATATTCCAGGAACTTGCATTAACGAATTAGAATAATTTATATTACACATTCCACCATAAACTGGTGTACCAATCATAACTTTTTTCATATTTTTACCATGCTATTAAAACTGCTCCACCACCTGCGCCTGCGCCTGCACCAGCTCCACCAGCTCCACCAACACCATATCCTGTGCCATTAGACCCACCTGCTCCACCATACCAATTACCTCCACCACCGCCTCCACCGCCAGACGGAGACCCACCTGCTCCACCACCTTTATTGCCACACCCACCTGGACCTCCACCACCACCAGTTGCTGTGTATCCAGCAAAAGAAGAGTTACCACCAGCGCCACCGGAATATCCGCCAGTACAAGTTCCATAATATGGACCACCACCACCGCCTGCCCCAACAGAAACAGCTATGGCTGAGTATGGAGCAACTCCTATTCCAATATTTTGGTATTTTCCACCAGATCCGCCCCCAGACCCTTGGTAACCATCACCACAAAAACATAAAGCACCACCACCACCACCAGCGCCAAAAATTGATGCAACAATATATCCAACACCCCTAGGAACATAAAATGTAAAATTTCCAGGAGACAAATAATTTGCCTGTGTAGTTGCAGTTTTACCAAAAAAATTTGCAAATGATATGGATCCAGAAGATAACCCTGCAAGCGTTCGTACATCATAATCGTTTAATGTTCCAGGAGTTGTAGCAGTTATATGTAATTCTGTATTTATACTAGAAAATGCAATTGCTCCTGATGATTGTAAAGTCATATATATATTCCAATATTAAATTATTTAAGTTATAGTATTTATACTATTTATACCATTTTTGATAGAAAATATCCAAACATAAATGTAATTATTAACGAATTTACAATATATAATAATTCTATAATTATTTTTCTGGTATTACTTATTATCTGCATAATGATTTTAAGTTGTAGATTAAAATTAATGTTGTCAATTATAAATCTTTAAATGTATCATTTAATTTTTGACAAACTAATGCAACTTCTTCTTTGACTGTAAATCCTGGAAGTATTTCTACATCGCATTTAATTGGTTTTTCAAATAAATTATTAGTATTTTGATATATAGAAGTTTCTATTCTATTAACCCATACTGTAAAGTCAGCATCAAATATATCACGTGTTTCTTGAAAAGGTGCAATAAAATCAACAATCACATATTTTGATTCATTCGAGGAACTGTTTGCTAAATCGCGCATTCGTTCGCTTTGACGAATTCGTCCATTATGACTAAAATCCCAATCATTAAATTGTTCTCTTACTGTATCTGCATTAAACCAAAGACATTTTAATTTTTTCTGTAATGCTTTTGCTAATGCAGTTTTACCAGATCCAGGCAACCCCATTATTAATATTTTCATTTTTCAAACCTAATTGAATCAAAACCTTCTAGAAGTTCAGGTTTTTCATAACCATCTTTCATTTGTGATATAACACGTTGAGATATAATTTTACCTTTTCGACTTTTCAATCTTCGATTATGTTCTTTTTCTTGTGGTAAATCAAACACAATAGCTATCTTTAAATAATTGTCAGGGATTTGTTTTAACTTTAAAGCACGAGAAGCTTTATTAATATTTGTTTGATCCCAAACGATATGCTTTTGATCATTTACTGCTGATGCTATTTCTGCATCCATTAGATTTTTAGCAATGTTATAATATTCTGCAAAAACCTCATTATATGTTTTGTTCAAATTTTTAGCATAGTTATCGATATGTTTATCTGTTGATACAATAGCTACTGTAGAATCAAATTTTTGCTTTTCCACCCAAGTAGATTTGCCAGAAGCAGGCAATCCGACCAGCATGTATAATTTGGGCATTATTTTTTTTCCTCGATTAAATTTTTGTTAGTTTCTTCTACATATTGATCAAGTTTATTATTAACAATTTTTGTTAACTTGTTAACAATTTCACCAGATTTTGATATGGTATTATTAAATTGTTCACTTTTTACTACATTTTCTGCAAGATAACCGCCAACCATTAAATATGAAGTTTTTTCTGTAGGTATAATAGTAGAAATACCGATAGATATAACAAATATAATCACATCAATCTTTAGAATTTTTTTAATAGTTTATCAAAAAAACCTAAAATAACTAAACAACATATACTTATAATTTCAAAAGCATGAGCTATTCTATTAATATTAGAGAAAACAGTAATTGCATAAATCAATAAAGCTAAGTTTATTTTAGATCATCCCCTAAAAAATCGTCATTAACATCACCTAAAAATTGGTCGATGTATTCTAATCCTTCTAACAAATCTTCTTCAGAAATTTTAGGAAAAATTGTTTTCATTACGGAAAGATTAAATTGTTCTAATTGGTCAAATGTAAAATCTGAACAATCATCACTAACATGCCATAGTGATAATATTTGATTTTCTTTAGTTTCTCCAGAATTTGAATTCCAAAACGTGTACCAATTACTATTACTCCAGCGCGAATATGACACAATCATTCTCCATTAAATTTAAACTCAAATATATTATACTATATCTTCAACTATTTCGTCAAGCATTATATTAATCATTTGGTGTCGTAGTTGGTTTAAAACATCGTTAGAGTAAATGAAAGGAATTTGTTGATAATTATCAGGACATCTTTCAACATTTCTTCTAATGCATTCTTGTTCGTAGGAATTTGCAAATTTTGGATTTAACCAGAAATTATAATGTTCGGTGGTATGATCAAATAATTCTATAAGGTAAACTTCTCTAGAATCGGTATCAAAATATATTTGGACATCAAATTCCGAATAATCTTGAAAATCTAAAATATAACAATTTTTACCAAAACAACTCCAGCAAAATTTTGCACCACTAGAAATCCTATAATCAATTATTTCTAAAGCTTCTTGTACTTTCACGAAAATATCTCAATAATATATGTAATCAATGCGTTATATTGAACGAATAAATTATTATACCAATCTAAAATTGCGCTAAAAATTCTACAAAACATCATTTTTAATAATAACATTACTATAACAAATAGTACAAATGTTTCTTCATCTTGATTCATTATGCGCATTTTTTATCGTAAATACGTTCGCCCATATAATATGTTTTTGTTGTAATACAACCATCTTTAGTGACAAAAACTTCTGGTTGGTTTTTTGGAATTGAATTTGCAATTACTACAGCATAGGTATAAAACACACTACCAATTAATACAACCATAACAAATAAACAAACCAATGAAATAGATTTTAACAAATTACTTCTCTCTTAAATGTTGATAAATCGCTATTAGAATAATCATAAAAATTTAGCGAAATTGTAGAATACCCTTCATTAATTTTAACTTCGATAACTGGAGCAACATCATCAAAATATGCAGAAATTCTGTTGAAGTTCTTTTGATTTTTAGTTAATTTTTCAGCTTTCTTTTTAGAAGATCTAACATTTCCGAATTCCGGATTAACCCATGTTAGTTTATTTGGATCATTTGATAAATCAAGGATATTTCCAGTAGAATCAACAACATAATCGCCATTAGGAGGACTCCAAGATTTCTTTTCTAACTCTACCAATTCTTCTTTTAAAGAAGATAAAAGAGTTGTTTTTTCTTTAATAAGTTCTTGTGTTTCTTGTATCTTTTTATTTAATTCTTCAAATTTTTCCATTAAAACTCCAAATATATTGGATGCGTTTCACCAGAACTATTGCTATTAAAATCAACCCAAAGAGATTTTCTTGACATACAAAATCCAACTTCTAATTCTGAATAAATTTTTGGATCAAGAATTAATATGACATCATCATATAATTGTTGAAGAACTTCTTTTGTTAATTCTAAACCAAAATATCTTGTGATGATAATTGTTTCTATCTTATTTATTGTATCAATGTCATTCGTTATTGAATGGCTTGTTTCAATTTTCATTTTACAAAATAAAGAATACTTAATATAACAATTATAATAGCTTCAAGAAATGAAAATACTAGGCAAGCTATAATTCTGTCAGCTAATTGTCTAATTGTGTCAAATAATTCTTCTTTTGTATTTGTATAAACTGTATGCAATTCCCTATATTGCTGTTTTAGAGAATCTACTCTATTTTCATGATCTTCACATTTAACCCACTTTCCATCGTTAGATTGTTCCATTGGACCAAAATATCCAAAACCTTGTGTATACCGTTTAATCATTTTTATCTCCAAAATATTCTGTAATTATTTTTCTACAAATATCTATGCCATGTTGTCTACCAACTCTATAATGCTCTGCCTTAGAATACATAGGATCTAAAACAAAATCTGATTCATGAACAGGTTTTTTTGCAATGTTATATTCGGTTTCTATTAACTCTAGACATTTGGAAATAATATCATCAGAATATTCTTTAATTTTTTCTGCTCTTGGACATGGAACATATAATGTTTGTACTACAGAATCAAATTCTTCAAGAACGCCATGCCACAATGCCATATCTAAAAGATTTTCATTTATTTCTGATTTTTTCATACAACCACATTAAATTGTTTTAATTCATTTTCCAATCGATCATGGAAAGATTTTTCGCCATCGTCTCCAGATAATAACCAATCAATTCTTTGTGCATATACTTCTGCCAATCTTAAAATATCAACTGCCATTTTGAATTGATATATAGTTTCATCAGAATAATCTCTGCCTCGTTTATCGCCATACTCATCAATTTCTTCTGATTTATTGTGGTAAATAAAATCTTCAATTGAATCTGCTATTTGACCAATTTTATATTGGTCATAATCAAATTGCCCGCCAGACATTATTTTTCCTCCAAATAGCATTTGCGCATTATATAATAATGTTCAACAACAAGAACGATTATACCTGCCATTACAAATAAAATCAACCATTGGTCAACGAAACAAAACATAGAAACTACTAATATAAATAACACAACATCAAGAATACCAACAAAAAACTTTTTCACAATTTTCTCCAAAAATTTAAAATATAAATTATTATACCTTAATCATATTAAAATAACAAGCACTTTTTATCTATTTCTTAATCTATTTAACATTGCTTTATTGTCTTCTTCTTCTAGAAGAGAGTAAAGTATTTTTGTTGAAATTTCTATAAATTCTTCCATCTCTGTTTCTGATAACAAAGTTACTTTTTGAATTGTATACAATTCGTGATACCGTTTAATTAAAACATCATGAACATTCATATTCTAAAACCCCATCGTTATAATTTTTTTTAGTTTCTGGTTCTGGATGTTTTGCAATTTTCCAGTTAGAAAATGCATCATCATGTAAATTTAAAGGTGTTATTGGATTCTTGCGAAGATAATCTATTTTCGCACAATAATCCTCGCAAGCTTTTCCGCGAATGAAATAATTTTTTTGCATAATGTCTCCTAGTTAAAGGAGTATATATTAATCCCAATTATATTCTTTTTCAAAATAGGAAAACATTTCTTCTTCCGTGTATATTTCGTAGTTTCTTTCTGCATCTACTCCTCGTACAATAACAAAAGGAGTCATATCTTCATAGAGAAAATAATCAATATCATCAAGCAAAATTTTGTCTGTAAATAATGCTGACATCAAAGCATTAACTTCAACATAATACGATTCAATATATTCGTTATCAAAAAATGCATCTCGAATAGAACTAGGAACAGATTTAATAAAGGTATCTCTATTTTCTTTTTCTCGCAATAGAGTTGAAAAAAGATCTTTAAATGTATCAAATTTCAAAATTTTGCTCCAAAAAATAAATCTGCTACAATTAATAACAAAGCAAAAATTATAGTTGCGGATATATATTGGATCTTTTCTAATCTTACTTTTAATTCGTTTATGTCATTCTGTAGAGCAATAATAAAACGATCTTTATCTAGAAAATTCATATTTAAATCCAATTTAAAATTGAAATTCCAACAATCAAAAATAAAACTGCTGATAATCCAGCAATAATATTTTGTTGCTTAGATAGCTGATCTTCGTATTCTGCTCTGATTTTATCATCGCTACAACACGATGATTCCCATTTACGCTCTGCTGATTTATTAGCATCCAGTAAAGCCAGAGAATAGGACTCAAACGTAACCCAATGCCCAAATTCGTTTAATTCCATTTCTGGAATACCATTTTTACCATTCCACCGTTGTATTTTCATCTTTAATACCTTAATGTAATATCTTCAAAAAAATCTGCAGAAGAAATTTTTAATTTTTTGCAAGTAAATTCTTCTTTGGAATAATATTCTAGAAATAGGAGGAACTCGCGCATATGAGCTTCGTCTAATTTCACTTGTTGTGCTAATATAACATTATCTCGATGAAAAACCCAGCTAGGTAATTGTGGTGCTGATTCATCTAAAATAATATGTTTACTGATTTCTAATATCATTGTTATTTCCTATTACCATGAACTTCTATAACTAAATTCCCATATATAACCTTCACCTGATTGATTTATTAAATACATTAATCTATCTCTGGTTCTTTTTAATGAGTCGATAAAATAGTCATCAATTTCTGTAGAACCAAAAAAGAATCCACTAGTTGGGGGTAATAATTCAGGAATTTTTTTTGGTTTCTTAATACATGTTTTTATAACCTTTAAAAGTTCCTGTAACTTTTCTATAGGAACATCGTATTCTCTACAATCATCTATACCGTATTGAACATTTTTCACAAACCAATTATGTATCGCGTTCGCCTTTCTCCAATACATTGCCTCAGTAACTATATATTGAAGATTCCCCATCCCATCCCGAATATCTTTTGTTATTTCTTGAAGTTGTTTACTTACTTCTTTTGTATCTTCACTATATTCCGAAACATATCGTTTCGCATGTAAATATGAATCTAAACCCATCACACACCTCCCATAATCTATCCTAAAAAAACAAAATGATTACATCTTCCAGCAAAAATTTGATAAAGTTTATATTTGTCATTATCTGTAATATAAGATGCATTATCTACCCATATAATATCAAAATCTGATCTTCCTCTAAGTTTAAGATCATCAGGACGTATATCTCCAATACTAAAAGCTGTTGGTGTTCTATAGGAAGGATTAAAAAAATTTAATTTTGATTGTAAATCTCTAGCCAGATTTGACTTAGTTGATATTACAATATCATTCTTACCAGCATTTCTAGCAATCAACATTGTTTTACCACACTGTCTTCCTGGATTATATTCTACAGTTTGATACTCACACGAAAAGTGTATTTCTGATAAGTAACTTTTAGCAGAAACCATTCGTTCTTGGGTTAGTATATTAAGTTTAATCATACTTGAAACAATATCATGTAACATATTAGGTATTTCGTTTCTCATTATATTTCCTTTTTATAAATTACAAACGTATTCAGTTATTGTGTGTTGTTTTCTTCCTTGCCCTTTAATTTCTTCTCTAAACTCGCCTGTTGATAATGAACCCAAGTTAGATAAACTTAGTTCTAATTGTTTAGAATGGAAACAAGCATTTTGATAATTTTTAGTTTCTATATCATATTCAAATTGGTCATTAGTTCTATAAATTGATCTAATTTCAAGTTCTGCCATTGAGTCTGCATATACAGAGTTAACAAATAATAATATCATAACAAATAATAGTTTATTCACAATAAATTCCTCTAAATTTTAATTTTTTCCATTCTATATAAATTAATTTCTGCTAATATTTTGTTAGTTTCTGCAATAGAAGTATATGAACCATGATCCCATTCTAAATCATATTCGTAAATCTGATTCCTTGATGTTTTATCTTTTGAATCGAGTGCAATCAAACGATTGGGTTCATCAACAATAAAGTCAAATTCATTAGGATAATAGTCTTCGTTATTATCCCATTTGATCATGTATTTGCCAGTATCATAATGGGCTTTTACTTTCTTTGCCCATTTCAATACATTGTTCCATCTAGCTTCGTATACGTTCATCTAATATCTCACAAATCTTGCAAAAACTTATAGAATTCATCAGCAAGTGCCTGTTCACCTTTCCACTCTAAAAAGTCATGAATACAACTACCAGTCATATAGTTTTGAGGACCATACCATTCATCCGCGTCTGGATTAACAGTTTTTATGAATTTCTTCAAATCGTTTAAATTGATTGTTGTATTCATTTTATCTCCACGTTTAAATATCTTGTTCAATAGAGGGTTACAGAACATATTCTCTACCATCCTTACACAAATATGTAGTTTTTGCAGGAATTTCTGTGAAACTTCCACCAAGGTTTGGGTTATATATTAATATTGATTCGGTTTTATCGATTACTGCACATTCATTATCTAATATAAACCTTTCTTTGTCTTTGATTTGAAGCCATGCCCCATACACGATTCCCAACATGATAATAGCAGCAGTTGCCCAAAAATATTTCTCTTTCATTTTAAATCTCTTTCAATTAAGTATAAGTTATTATAACTATTATAGGAATATATGTCAAGCACTTTTAAATGAAAAATGGGAGCCGAAGCTCCCATCTATAACTTGTTCTGTTGCCAAGTAAGTCAAACTCCGACAGTCTCTGTTTTTACGCAGCTAAAGTCAAATTGAAGTATTCGTCATTTGCAGATACTTAGTTTATGCCGATTAGGTCGGTCATCTTACCTGTTGCCTTCTCCACTATTTCACCCTGTCGAAACCTGTCATCCCCATCAGAAACACAATAAGCCTCCGGACTCAAACCAGCTTGGTTTAAAGGATGTGCCTCACTCATTGTGTTTTTGGTGGAGATGTCGACATATGATAGTCGAGTCCAGAATGCCTTCGCTTTAAAGGAATTACAACAATAAAATGTATACTGTTACATTAACTAGGATTGCGTCGCAAGAGTTACCGCCAGTCAGGGTGCTCAATACACATTTTATTGTTGTAAACGTATTACTCAATGTGAAATTTAAAAATGTATAAATAAGTTGTAGTTCACGAGATTGCAGTCTCCAACTACTCTAATCATTCTACTATTAATTACAGGAATCAATATGACCAGCATAGATATTTATACCCCAATTGCCCCTACATATCTCTATATCAAACAACACTCAGTTACTGGTCTAAAATACTTAGGCAAAACAACTAGAGATCCATATAAGTATAAGGGGTCAGGTTCATATTGGTCAAATCATATTAAAAAACATGGTAAAGAGCATATAGTCACCTTATGGGTATCTGAGTTATATTATGATACATCTATTGTTTACTATGCCTTGCAACTATCAAAAGAATATAATATAGTTGAATCATCTGAATGGGCAAATTTAATACCTGAAGACGGTTTATATGGTGGATCAGTAAAAGGGAGAGTATCACCCAATAAAGGTAAAAATTTTTCTGAAGAAACTAAACAAAAAATGTCTGATTCTAAAAAAGGTAAACCTCGCACTGATGAAACTAAACAAAAAATATCAAAATCAAATAAAGGTAAAAAATGTTCTGATGAAACTAAACAAAAAATATCAAATGCTAAAAAAGGAAGATCCTCGGGTAGAATTTGTTCTGATGAAACTAAACAAAAAATATCAAATGCTAAAAAGGGAATACCTTCAAATAATATTTATTCTGATGAAACTAAACAAAAAATGTCAGATGCGCAAAAGGGAAGAGTTCACTCTAGCGAAACTAAACAAAAAATGTCAGAATCCAGAAAAGGTAGAATAATTTCCAATGAAACTAGAAAAAAATTATCCGAAACTAATAAAAATAAACCCAAATCAAAAACTATATGTCCTCATTGCAGTAAAATAGGTAGTATTAGTAATATGATTCGGTGGCATTTTGATAATTGCAAACTTAAAATATAAATAATATTTAAAAATACATTTAGCGGTAAGAGTGAGTCGTACCAAACCACCAATCAATTCAACATTTCTGTGTAATTCTCTCACTGCCCTTTCGGGTAAATGTATTAATTCTATTTAGTATTCATCAACGGAATGCCCAACCAATTTATCTAATTTAAATTGAATTTGTTCAGCATTTTTCTCCGCTGTTACAGCCCAATAATTTGCTGCAGAAGCTCTTGTAGCAGCATCTAAGGCAGTTAATTTAGCTTCTAATGCAGTAGTTTGGAGAGCCACCACAGGAGTTTTTAATTCATCAACTTGACTTTGTAATGATGCTACATCTTTAGTTGATGCACAAGCTGTTAAATAAATTAAAAATACTGCTAATACTAATTTTTTCATTTATGATTTCCTATATTAAAAACTTTATTTATTCAAAAATTTTATCCGCACAGTAATCTAGTATCATTTACAGATACGTTATGTTCTAATGCTTTTGTAGTGCATTCCAATTTACTATGCTCTTCATAGACAATTGCTCCAATAAAAATACCTACAATAATAACCATAAAAATCCCACCAATCAAAGTATCTTTATCCATGTTTACTCACAGTAAAAGTTAATTTCAATATCAGGATTCATGTGTTTCAAATCCTGCGTTATTTTAGCACCAAGTGCCTGACACAAAGGTACTTTTAGATTCGGCACAATAATAGAATCTACGTTATGATTATACAGCGACTTCAGACTATAGATCAATACTAATGTTACCATTTTATCCATCCCTTTGGTTTTTCTGGTTTAACCATCTGATTAACATATTCGATACCATTCATACCATCAACAGTAATTGTCACCTTGGCATAATGTAGATCCATATCATGATCAGGGTGGAATTTATCTTTATGATATTCAGGATCATGAAATATATCCCAAAGTTCTTGAAACTCTTCTTTAGTCAAATCAATAGAGTTCAATAACATCCATTCTTTCTGCGCCAGAGTATTTAACTCGGCGAGTAATGGTGAATCAAATACTTTTTTATATATCGGAGTCATGTTAACTCTCCAATATAGATTTAAGGTCAGAGATTATTTGTGTATCAGATACAACAAATAGGTTTACATTATCCAAATAGAACCTAATATCAGAAATGATTGCTAGTAACTGTACATTCAATAATATTGATTGTTCATGGTTAAGATCAACATTAACCTCATCTCTTGTCAAAGAGTTAAGATCATCGTCTAATAAAAACTTATTAATTATTTCATTCATTTTAAGTCAGCCACACTTTCGTAAAAACAATTCATTAAAAAATGGTATAAGTCTAACGGATTATCTTCGGTAAACTCATTTTCTACTGATTCTCTAATTAGCATATAGAGTTCAATAATGTGTAAATGATGCCAAGGTCCTTGTTTTACTTGCTTTTTGAATATTCGTTTTAAGAACCACCTTTCAAATCTATTCATTATTTAATCCTCAAAATGGAATACAATCTGGGTCACCACAAAGATAAGGTTGATACCCACCAACATATTGTACATTTTCTTGTGTTTTACATACACTACATCTTGGTTTATTCCATTCCTGATATGCCTCTTCAAATAATTCAGGTTCGGCAATTACAGACCAATGACCAGAACAATCCGAACTATAGGATAATTCTTCCCATACTACATCAGTAAATCTTCTAAACTTTGATGATTTAAACTCTGGATCATCAAATTCAATTTCTTCATATACTCGTTTTCCAACGCTTGATATTTTCATTATTCAATTCCAAAATAGTCTTTAACCCTAAGATCAATAGTATCCGCTAAGTAATCATCCAAAGCATACTGTACTTCATCACGAACTACTTCTAATGTTTCCTTAATAATCAACTCAGCAAACTCCTGTAGGACTGGGCCAAGTGATTCAAGAGGTGTCTTGTTGGCCGCGATATTTTTTCGTGCTTGCATATAAATTTTTGCAACTAACTCGTTCATTCTTCAACTCCAATCAATTAAATTCAATCCAACCAGTCATAATATACTTAGATCCAGATAAAGGAGGATTCCCTCTATGTGTCCAAGGATAATTTGGCGGAAATATAAGCAATTTTCCCATTTTAGGTTTAATTCTTTTAGAAAGATATAAAAATTCTGTTTCACCACCATCCTCAATATCATTTAAATATAAAAGATATACACCTATTCTATTAGAAGCGATCCTGCTTGTATCTTCACAATGCCAAGAATGATACCCTTGAGTTGGTTCTGTTTTTTGTATTTTATATTCAAAAATTGTACGATTACCATACGATGACAAAGTGCTATATTTTTTTGAATAATCTTTGTAGCAAAAATTCCAAAATGTATTATTAAATTCTTTTAAAGAATCTCCAAGATAATCAATTGAAAATGCAATTTCTTTTGTTGATTGTTCTGTTAAATAAATTGCTGAATCTGATCTTAGAGATTCTTCATTATTTCTATAAAATACCCTATTATTATCTGAACACCATTTAAATGTATTGATTAAATTTTTACAAAATTGTTCTGAGAAAAAATTATCATATATTCCAATAAAATTATCATATTCTACATTTTGCATTAGTTAATTCCCTTGTCAATTCATCAATTTTTTCTTGTAAACCATATTCACGGTCTAAAAGTATCTCAATTTCTTCTTCTAATTCTTCAATTGAACACGCATAATTATATTTGCAATCATTAAGATCTTTTATATCATCTAACAATTCATAAATTTTGTTTACCAATTGTTCAGGAAAATCTCCAAAATGAAGCATTTCTTCTAAACTAAAATTGCTTGGAAATTGTTCCATGTCATTTCTCTCAATTAATTAAGTATAAGCTATTATAACCGATTAAGATTTAAAGATCAAGCACTTTTTTTATAAATTATTTCATAATTTTTATATCTTTTCGGCAATTCATCCCTATACCTTTAGGTTTAGGGATGAATTGCCGTTCAATTTCCTTGGTTTTCAATATAATTTTTGATTGTTTCTTCTGACGCATTTCCAATACTACAACAAAAATATCCTGATGACCATAAAATATTATTATACCAATAATCTCGTCTTAAGTCAACCCCAAATTTTTGCCAAACATGATATGTTGAATATTGTTTAATAATTTTTACAATCAACGATATTGATTGCATAGGTTTGATCTTGAGTAATATATGTATATGGTTTTTTTCATCGCCATTGATTGCTATTATTTCACAATGAATTTTCTTCAATTCTTGTTCTATTATTGAAATTGTATATTCCATTATATCAGGTCTAAGAATTGGTTTTCTATATTTTGTTACTATTATCAAATGATAATTTAAATCTGTTTTGTTTGTCATAGCGAAAATTTGATTTTACTAAATAATAGTATATATAATAACTTTTAGTAAAACAATGTTTATTAGACAAAATTACAGAATTTATCCAAATAAAGAGCAATCAGCTACACTTAACCAATGGTTAGGTCAAGCCAGATTTATCTGGAATTACATGTTGTCTAAAAATATTGAATCGTATAATGATACAAAAAATTTCATATTTAAATATAATATGAATAATATGTTACCAGAACTAAAAGATTCTGTTGATTATAATTGGTTAAAAGAAATTCCTTCGCAATGTTTACAACAAAAATGTCAAGATTTAGATACAGCTTTAAAATCATCATTTAAAAGTAAAACAAATAGAAAAGGTTTTCCGAAATTTAAATCAAAAAAGATTGATGAATCGGGTATAAGATTCCCTTCATTTAAATTTGAAGGTAATCGTATAGTTTTACCTAAAATGAAATCTGGTATAAAAATCAAACTCCATAGAGAATTATTAGGCAAAAAAGGTTCTTTAACATTATCTAAAGATAAAATTGGTAATTATTTCGTTTCAATTTTGGTAGAAATTTCTGATGATTATTTTTCAAAACCTATAACAGAAATAAAATCTGCTATTGGTATAGATGTTGGTTTAAAAGAATTTGCAATAACATCTGATGCAGAAATAATCAATAACCCAAAATTTTACCGTAAAGCTGAAAAGAAAATAAAAAAATCTCAAAAATCATTATCAAGAAAAAATAAAGGATCTTCTAATAGAGAAAAATCCAGAAAAAAATTAGCAAAAATACATTTAAAAGTAAAAAACCAAAGAAAAGATTTTAGCAAACAAAACGCATATTCGATAGTCAAGAATAACGATTTGATTGCTGTTGAAACATTAAATATCCAAGGAATGATTAAAAATCATAAACTTGCTAAATCCATTGCTGATGTGAGTTGGTATCAATTTCATCAAGATTTACAATGGCAGTGTAAAAAGCAAGGTAAAGAATTTGTAAAAATCAATCAATGGATACCTTCAAGTAAAAAATGTTCTTGTTGTGGTAACATAAAATCAGACTTAACATTATCCGATAGAATATATGAATGTTCTTGTGGATTAAAATTAGATCGAGATTTAAATGCTTCAATTAACATTTTAAATGAAGGGTTAAAATTTTACAATACCGTAGGAACTACGGAAATTAACGCTTGTGGAAATATGATTCAAGGTATTGAATCAGCCCAAGAAGCCATAATCCTTTAGGGTTATGGTAGTTCACAAACTTCTCCAGCATCTTTTGTGATTTGTAAAATCATTTCTTTACCAATAACAAAATTGATTGTGGTGTGTTCAATGTTAGCAGGGTAAAATGCTAAAGCCAATTTACTTTGATATTCAGGAGCATTGGGGTGGTAATGGTCAGCCATCAATTCATTTAAGGTCATTTAATTTTCCTGTTTTATAAATTTCTGCTATTTCCCAAGCATAACCATATAGTTTCATCATTTACTCCAAAATGTTGTTTAATCTGTTGAGCCATATCCCAATACTCTGGTCTAACTCCAGTTTGGCTAGGCGCAAAATCAATCCAGTCTGTCCCCTTTGCTATAATCTGTTCAGCGCATTCATTTACAATCAACTCGGCAAACTTTGTTGGGTCTAATACAGTTTCACAATATGAATAATCACCAACCGTTATATAACTTCTAAGAGCTAATTCTTTAATTAATTCACTATTCATTTATTCTTCCCATAATGTTTGAGCAAACCTGTATAAGCAGGTTGATTCTTTCTTTTATTATAATAAGACTTAGGTTTTGGCATGAGTTTAGCATATTTTTCAACAAGAACCCTATCAAAATTATACCCTCTTATTTCAGTATTGGATGATGAATATGTTATAGTATGAACCCCTTCATTACATATTATAGTATATATTTTACCAGGTTCTGTAATTTTAAATCTCATATTACAATTATAACATATACCATCTCTATTAGATATAGTTAATGTTGTACTCATTACCACTTTTCTATAACAGTTGAAAATGTTCCTTCAATATCTCCCATCTTACATTCAAATTCTACAGTAAGAACAGAAGAATCTAAACTATTATATGATTGTCTTAAGAAAAAGCTATCCATTTTATGGGGTATTTTAGATAATACATTTTGAATAATGTCTAATTGCCCAACATCTAATCTAATTTCATTCATATTTACCTCTGATTTTATGTTCTCTTTCAGCATATATTATGCCATCAGAATAACCATCTCGATAATCTTCACTTAGATCGCAGATTTTTAAATGATTATCTACTTGATCAAGATCAATAGGATCGCGTTTTGGTGGTGCTAGGTATAGTGGTATCGAATTGCCGTAATCTACCTTATATAAATTACCGTAAGTTTTGTCTTTCCAAGCCACAGGTTCTTGCTCGGGTCTAGCAAGGAGTTCCTCTACTTCGTTTATAAATTCACACGCTTCATCATCTGGCGTAATTGTTTCAATTATTTGAGCAGCTTTCTTTAACAACTCTCGTTCTTTACTCATCGCTATGCTCCTATACCGTGATGTTTTTCTATCGCTGTAGTATAAATCTTAGAAAATATAGGGAAATATACTAACGTTTTAGTTTCTTTAACTTCTCTGACAATCTTTTTTGGTATATTCATCCAAATATTGTTTCTTAAAATTGAATAACATGTCTCTCTTTCAATAATTCATTCAAAAGTTTGCCAACTATCATAATAATGGGAATTTGGTATAAAATGTTTTGGGGCTCTTGATGACTTATGATACATTTTAGCAAACTCAGCACCACCCAAATTGGGCTCGTATGAATTATAATTATCATTATCTCCATCATACGGATAAAACTCAACTTCACCACAATAATCTAACATTATAGTATATCTCTTTTACTTTTCAAATAGTTTCTGAATATAGTTAATGCATCCCTTACTGTTATGACAGGAGCAGTATCGAATGATGTTTGGTAGCATTTATCATGGATTTGTTTTATAACATCTTCTAATTCTACGGGCTCTCGTTTTGGTGGTGTAAAACTTATAGTTGGCCGTTTTAGTTCAGCCAATGCTGTTTCTAATGCTTCAATAAGTTTATCTTTATTCATTCCCCACCTCCAATGCCGTGTGCTTTTTCTATAATCCGCACTAACTGTACAAACCCTTTCCATTCTTTCTTTAATAATATCTCGCAGATAGCTTCATCACTTAAAGGCTCACGTTTTAAATCTTGCTCGGCTTGTGCATAACCTTTTTTAAATTCTTTTAAACCTTGTCGTGGCGTTAAAGGCTCGGGTTCTGACTCAACCATTACAGAAGCTCTACCCGCTTCATAAGCATCATAGACATTACTAACGGAAACACCGTTAGGCATAACAGCAGCCATAGAAACTGAAGTTTGTTTATCTGTTGTAGGCTCTGGCTCAGGTTGGGCTAGGAGTTCTTCGGTTTTATCATATAACTCGCTAAAATCATCCGTATCTCGTGCTCCTTTGTACCATCTATAAAGTAACTCTCTTTCTTTACTCATCTGTATTTTCTCTATATAAAGGTCTAATGTTAAATGCTACATCATATACACCATGAGCAATTTCTTCTGATGTAGTGACATTATCGAATATAACCTCAACAGGAGTACCATATTTCGCTAAATCATACATCCAAGCAACAGGTCTTTTCTCAGGATATGTAAGACGTTTTTCAATTACATTTGCTTGCAGTATTTGTATTTTTTTGGACATACCAGTTCGTAAATTTCGTGCTATACATCCCAATAAATCTCGATCATAAAAACTTAAATGGTCTTTTTCTAACAACTCGTGTTTAAAATAATTCATCTTTAATCCTGTGAAATATGAAAAACTAACATTGATATAGCAATACCAATAAGAACACCAGCCAAAAATATCGGTATAATGTCTAAAATCATGTTTTAATCGTAAAATGTTCTTTAATTTTATCTGCGCACAACCATGCAACTTCTCCTAGATCATCTTCTGCCTTATCATAAAATTCTAATGGTATAAGTTTACCACCATTGGAAACATCATGTCCTGTATGGTTGCAGATTTTAATGCATTCTTTAACAATCAACTCGGCAAACTTTTCCACGGATATCATTCGATTCTCGAGCGGAACTCTATACCCATCTGGAGCATAGACAGTATATAAATGCACCATATAACCGTGCAAGCAACTTTCCATAGCAAGTTCTTCAATCTTTTTGTTCATCACTGGGTTCCTTTAATTTCTTTTCAAGTTTCTTAATATCACTTTTAAGATTATAAATCTCAGATTCTTTCCAATCTAATTTTGATCTCATATCTGCTAGTTTATCAAAATCATTAGGATCTGTCAAACTTAAATCTTCTTCTGGATATATCATAAACTTATTATCATCCCAATCAAATCCTTTGTTTGCCCATTTTATATCCATACACGGTGTACCAGCAATTGCTCCTGCCTTTTGAATTGGAATACAAACACGAATGGATTCTGGATTACGATTAGTTTGTTCACACATTATAATATCACGTTCTATGATATCATATAACTGTTTTAGGTTCATGCTACCATCCTTTATTTCGTTCTTCTATTCTAGCACAGTTAGAACATTTAAAAATATAGTATAATCCGTTAGGTCTACCATCAATAGATTTTGCGCCAGTGCTACTGAGTTCCCAGTTGTGCCAGCATCCGTGCCATAAGAATTGTAAAATTTTAATCATTATCGTTTTCGTTATGTTGTTCAATTATAGTCATTTTTCAGATTTTCTTTAATCTTTTCGTGAATTTTTCATTATCTCCATGCAGTTTTCAAGTTGAATTTTTAATTCTGCATTACGTTTTTCTACATTTTCAGGTAGCATGTATTCTTTATATTCATCACTTCGTTCTAAATTTTGATCTACCATTTTACATGGACAATATGGTTCGTTATACATCGGTCCCAGACATGCACACATTTTATTAATCATTTTAATCCTATTTTACTGTATTTTTATGACCACAAGGAGGACAACTAATAAATCTTATAGTATCTACGCCACCAGTATAGTCGCTTTCTTTTCGCGTTTGTATATCTGCTGGAACGTATTCTAACATAGCTCCACAATTTTTACAAACTGTTTGTTTAACAACACTAGGATATGGTAGTCTGCTTTCATCAATTTTAATATAATTTTATCCATTACGCTGTAATCCAATCCAAATCTTCTTCAAAAATTAATGATTCTGAACCATCATAATCTTCTATACGAAATTTTTGACCTACAGGAACCCATTCTATAACCAACTGATAATATCCACCAAAATACCCATTTTCGTACTTTTCTTTAAGATATAGTAAAATGTCTTCATGAAGAATGCCATCTTCAACTGCTTTCACAACAACGGGATCAAAAACTGATTCTAATGAATCATCATCATCACCAATCCATGTAGACCAACCAGCACCAAAACCTGGACTTACAAGAACTGCTACTTTACCCTTTCTAATTACTTTATTCACACACACCTACTAAGCAGGAAAGTTATTTTCTATATCAAAAATCAAGTTATCAACCATATCTAAAAAACTTTCAGAAGAAAATTCTTCATATAAAAGCCAAACTTCAGCATCAGGAAATTTTCTCATAGAATCACAAAATGGTATACGATTACAAACTTGATCATCAACCCAGTTTTGTAACTTCTCATAGATTTCTAGCTCACCAGAATCAACTCCACAAAAATGGTATCTGATCGCTATTTGAATTGCTTTTTCTCTTGTAGTCATTTTGTATTCTTATTAAATTTTAAGTATGAGTTATTATACCTAACCTTATAAAAAAGGTCAAGCACTTTTATTCATCATCTGCAAAATATTCTTTTTTGATTATTTGTTGGTTATCGCACCAAGCAATAAATTCTATAACCAAGCCAACTAAAGTAATAAAACAAAACCCTAAAGGGATAAATACAGCTAATATTATAAACCATTCCATCATATTTCCTTTTTGTGAGAATTAGGCATACCCTCTAAATAAAATTGTTCAGCATCAGATATTGTTTCAAAATAAAATGACCAATATCCATATTGACTAAAATAACACCAACTCCAATCATTATCAGTTAATGATTCATACAACCCACCAAAACCAAAAGTTTCAATACAATACTTAATCATATCCTGTAGTGTTACATAAATTTCTTTGTTAAGTGGCTTCACTACACGAATAATTTCCCAACCGTTCATTAGAAGATAATTTTGGGCTTGTTGTTTTCCGTATGAAGAAATTCCTTTTGAATAATTTTCCATATCTTTAGGTAAAGTGATTCCTATTACATCAGGCAAAGGAATAAATTCATCCCATCTTTTATCTTTAGGTAAGTTTTCAACCTCAGTATATTTTTTTGATGTTTCTTCTAATATGGGGAAAGTACATTCAAAATATTCAGGTGGGTTTAATTTATTCATTATAATTTGCCATAAAAGATTTCTCTAACCTCAAGGAATTTTTCTTTAAGGTCTTCTGGATTATGTTTCATATCAAATTCATCTAATTGTTGTAGAAGTATTATTGCTTCTGCAACTAATGCTTCAGATTTTAATGGAAGATCATCTTCGGTTGCAAGGAGAGATTTGAGTAATAGTTTTATCGATTTTCTAGCAACTAAATTTTGGTTGGGTTTATTCACAACAATTTCTCTATTTCAACAATAGTACATTTTATATCTAAAAGTTTTCCTCTTAGATTATGCCTTTCTATGTACATTAAGTTTATAATATCATCGTATAAAACATTATTATGTTTAGAAAAATTCCATTCTGATCCATAAGCTTTCATTATAAAATGACGAGAATTATCAATTATTTGATCAAAGAATGCTATTTCATTTTCCAGTTCTTGTTTTTTTCGTAAAAATTTTTCTAATTTGCTCATCGCTTGAATGCCTCAATTTCTTCGTTAGTTAATGGTTCAAACTCGTTGATATTTAAAAATGCACCATAAGTAACACTAATATCTCCATCTTCTTTGTGTTTAATTAAAATTCCATGTTCAGGTATATTGTCATACCATTGTTTTTTTATAACAGATTGAATTTTTTTATATATATCTCTATTTTGCAATCCAATATCTTCTAAAGTTCTACAACATCTTTGTAGTAAATCATCACGAATTTCTATTTCAGATTTTTGTTGCTCAATCATTTTCCTCATAGTATCCAAATTCGATTTTAATGATTCTATCATAGTATCTTTAGTTTTCCATTGTTCTTGGTCAGTAAACATAATTAATCCAAATAAAAAGTTTCAATAAGAAATCCACCTTGATCATTCATCCAACCACCATTAGGTTCTAACTCTCTGATAGTATATGAGTCACCGACTAGAACTTCCATTCTGTAAATATCACTAGTATCACCACCTATTTCTACAATGATCGTACAACCATTTTTTAACACACCAGAATACCTAAATCGGTATTTGTAATAAGAGGAAAATGTTACTACTACATCACCATATTTTTCTATAAATTCATCGTATAACATATGTATCCTATTAAATTGTATATTCTATTATAACTCGATGTATGAAATTAGTCAAGCAATAGGTTCAAAGTATGGAATAATTAAATCGCCATACCGTTTTAATTGTCCATTATCATAATATTCCGATTCGTATATTTCCCAACCTCCATCAGAATCATCAATTCTAATCAGATTGTTGTTCTGGTCATATTGATATTTTGACCAGTCCCCATCAGAATAATCAATTCTGGTTTGATTGCCATTTTGATCGTATTGTGTTGTTACCCAATATCCAGAAGAATAATCATATCTTATTTCATTATTATTCTGATCATATTGATATTTTATCCAGTCTCCATTACAAGAATCAACTCTAATTCGATTGCCGTTTTCATCGTATTGATAAGTTTTCCAAAACCCAGTAGATTTATCAACTCTAATTCGATTGCCGTTTTCATCGTATTGATAAGTTTTCCAAAACCCAGTAGATTTATCAACTCTAATCAGGTTATTATTCTGGTCATATTGATATTTTATCCAGTCTCCATTACAAGAATCAACTCTAATTCGATTGCCGTTTTCATCGTATTGATAAGTTTCCCAAAACCCAGTAGATTTATCAACTCTAATCAGGTTATTATTGCTATCAAAGGTTCTATCTTTTAACCATTTTACAAAATTAATATAATCGCCTTGAACCTCCCCTAAACGATCCAAAGGAAATCCAAACAATTTATTTCTTTCACAGAAATCAATTCCCTCTTTACAAGCTTTTACTTTAAGTAACATCTCTCTATTCAATTTCATAACATTATCTCATTTTAAAAAGTATATTCTATTATAACTCGATGTATGAAATTAGTCAAGCAATAGGTTCAAAGTATGGAATAATTAAATCATCATATCTTTTTAATTGTCCATTGTCATAAAATTCCGATTCATGTGTTTCAGACTTTCCAAAAGAATTCTGATGTCCAATCAAGTTATTATTCTGATCGTATTGTCTTGTTTCCAAATACCCCGAAGAATGATCAACTCTAATCAAGTTATTGTTCTGATCGTATTGTGTTGTTACCCAATATCCAGAAGAAGTATCATCTCTAATCAAGTTATTATTCTGATCGTATTCTTTTGTTTCCCAATATCCAGAAGAAGTATCAGTTCTGATGATATTATTGTTCTGATCATATTCTTTTGTTTCCCAATACCCCGAAGAATGATCAACTCTAATCAAGTTATTGTTCTGATCATATTCTTTTGTTTGCCAATAACCATTAGAGTCAGAATATTTAATCAGGTTATTGTTCTGGTCGTATTGTCTTATTTCCCAATACCCAGTAGATTTAACAATTCTTATCGCGTTATTGTTTTGGTCATATTCTTTTGTTTCCCAATACCCAGTAGATTTAACAATTCTTATCGCATTATTGTTTTGGTCATATTCTTTTGTTTCCCAATAACCATTAGAGTCAGAATATTTAATCAGGTTATTATTCTGATCATATTCTTTTGTTTCCCAATAACCATTAGAGTCAGAATATTTAATCAGGTTATTATTCTGATCATATTCTTTTGTTATCTTATACCCATAATAATTTTCAAACTTAATCAGGTTATTATTCTGATCATATTCTTTTGTTTCCCAATATCCAGAAGAAGTATCAGTTCTGATGATATTATTGTTTTGATCAAAATTTTTACACTTTAACCATTTTACAAAATACTCATAATCGCCTTGAACTTCATCTAAACGATCTAATGGAAATCCAAATAATTTATTCCGTTCACAGAAATCGATCCCCTCAGCACACGCATTAGCTCGTTCTAACATATCTTTATTTAATTTCATATTATTTTCTCACTTGTATCTGCTTCAATTTTATCTAATCTGGTTTCCAGATATACAGAAAGAAATAAACTCTCTTCACCATTAAACATTTCATATCCTAAAATTAAAAGTATAACTTATTATACTTTGTTGTATGCTATTAGTCAAGAACTTTAGGTGGTATCATATTATAATCCACCCATAACTATCCCAAGAGTCTTCGTCAGAATAACATTTAAGAATTTTTGAAAGTGCTATTTCTGGAGTATCCCCAGAACAACGCATATACCACATATTCTTTTCAGAATCTATAAATTCTATTTCTGCTCTCCAATCGCTATCACATTTTTCTGATAGTGTTATTTTATCTATTTTAGATGTAGCCATAACAATCGTCCTCTTTATTTTCGTAATAAGAAAAAGATCCACATAAACATTCTGTTTCACAATAAGCATGGCAAATACAGGTTCTAGTCAATTCACCATTACTTAAATCTAACCAATATCCAACCTTACCGAATCTTTCACTATCCAATACCAAAATTGGATATCTTGGGTCTTCATATGATAAGTCTGCTTCAACACCTAATTCTTTATTAAGAAGCATCTTAAACACCCTTTTCATATTCATGAAACCATTTTAAAAATTCTTTAGTACAAGATAAGCATATCCATACTAATCCGTTATGCTCAGAACCAGCACCATTACCCCACATATCTCTACCACCTGTATTGCCTCTATATGATATTTCAGTATATCCCCATTCTCGACCGCTAGTATCTCTAGTATCTTTTTCAGAACCGCATCTATCACAACAAACTTTTTCTACAGTAACTTTTGTTATGCCCATTTAAATGCCTCGTCTGCAATACCATTGGAAACAGTTACCCAGTTTTTACGAAAAAACTCTCCAATTTGTTTAATTGTTATAGACCCATCATCATGTTCAACACATCGCTCATATCGTCCAGTTTCTTTGAATTTTCTGGTTTTCCAATCATTTTGAACAATATCCTGTTCATCAATAACATATGATTTATAATATGTTAATAGAGCGTTCTTTTCTTCTTTTAATAATTCAATTATCTTTTAATTCCTATTCTATCCAAGTTCTATCTTTTAAGTTTTCAATTTTTGCTATTTCAAAATGATTTAAAATATCCGCCATTGCACTTTCCCTAGCTCTTTTATAATCACCAAGACCACTATCACCTAGAGCAATTTTAGCACATTCTTTAACAATCTTTTCAACAAATATATCTAATTCTTTTTTTGTTAATGTCATATAAAGTGTTCCTGGAGCATCATATACCCATTCTATATGTCTTCCAAGGATATTTGAAAGTATTTCAGCAAATTTAATATTCATTCTACTATATCTCTTCGTTCATGATTACTTCGTTCATCAGCCATAACTTGTGTAGATAAAAATAATGCTATAATTAATAATTTTTTCATGTAGTTTCCTAGGGGAGAGTTGTTTAATCTTTTCTAATAAAAGAAAAATGGATAAGGAATCGGACAATCTTACAAAAGATAAAATATATCAGGAGAATTTTTAATAAGAAGAACATAGACATTTTCATTTATGTTTAATAGAAAGACAATCTATTTCATCATATAATTTATATCTTCCTGCATCAATCTTTTGTTCTAAGACTTTTTCACAGGAAGTTTTATCTTGGAAGTATTGAGTGGTAAGAGTACCGTCGAACATTAACGCTAATAATACAAAAGTCATTTTTATCTCTCTTTAGTTTTAATATGACTTATTATAACTAATCTAGCGAAAGATGTCAACCACTTCTTTTAATTCAGCATAAAATTCTTTATACCGTTCTTGACGATGTTTATCGATTTCGGTCACAGATACTAATCGACTCAAATCCATATTGTGATGTAGATCAGCCATTTTAACAATTACTGCATCTTTGTTCGCTTTTACCTTATCTTTGTATTCCTCATAAGACTCACCATCAACTTTTGTTAATGCAACAATACCTCGTATAACCCTCTCAGAAAAACCTAAAGAACGTAATTTCTTTTCTGTAACCATGGTATCTTCTATAAGATCGTGTCCCAGAGCGATGATTTTTAGATCGTCATCTTTCGTATCCAGAAGTTCCATAACTGCTAAGGGATGAAGATAATAAGGTTTTCCAGATTTATCGACTTGTCCGCGATGAGCTTCTACCATCACCATAATCATTAATTCTTTGAAATCTACTTTCGCTTCCATAATTCACCTATCCCATGTGCTTTTTCTATTTTTCTAGCATACTCTTTATAAGCAAATACAGATGTTGTGTATGTGCAGTCATAAAGATCATCGGTTGCAAGTGTGCTTAGTTCTTCATCACTCAAAGGCTCTCGTTTTGGTGGTGATGTGCGTAAATCCTCATAATAAGAAGTTATATGATCTTGTTCAGTCATTTATTCTTCACCTCGCAATTCGCTATATTCTTTCTTAAAAATCCACTTAACTCTCGCTACTTCATCGAAATATTGACTAGTTACCTCACTTTTAATCCACCCGACTTGCGTCCCAATAGATACACCAAAATGAATTGCCCGATCTTCTGTCGTAACAATATCAGGTGTAGCCCACGAATACAATTTTATAAAATTAGCTGGATCATTTACATAGATAGAACACGCAAGATCAATAACTCTATTTCTACGGTAAAATCTATTTTTCTCTAACATTAAAGGGGATAAAAAGTTTATTCTCTCCTTTGCTTCTTCAATATACTTTCTCATTATTGATCCTCAACCAATACAGCATACCCAACACGATTTCCATAAAAATCTTGAATGACTTGTTTGGTATTGCCATGATACAAAAGTTCTTTGGAAACAGATTCTAATATCCTTGCTATTTCACAATGAAGATTGGTATCACATCCTTGAAATACGTCATTTTCGCAAGTTATTTCTAATACAAATTTTTTCATTCTACAATTTCCCATGGCTCAAAACCAGTATGAGAAGACTCAAGGATAAAGATTGGAACCCGCTGCCCATGATCGCCTATAATAACAACTAAATCCTCATTAATCACACTTACAACATCATAGACTTTACTGGGTGTTAAATACGCTGGACATAATTCTTTTTTATCTGTACATTTGATTTTCATTTAACAACCAGTTATTTGGGTATAGCTTACTGCACTTTGCCATAAACACCAACAATCCATTATATGAGATCCTGAATTTACGTTCATGTAATTATCTCCTGCATTAAAAAATTCTATTAAAGTTTCTTCGTCCACTAGAGAAATGCATTTACCATAAGATTCAATAAACACTAATTGATTTTCAGATAAATTAATCATAATTGTACCCAACCAACAGAATCACATAAGAAATCTATACCATTAACTTCTACTACATCACCAACGCTCACAGAACGATGAAGTCCATAACTAGCTTCTCTTTCCTCTTGTCTAGAAGGATTGTTGGTAAGGTCAAAAGCTTCCTCAGGATTACTTTTATCAGATTCAAAAGAAGGAATAACCGAATACGTGTGAAGATAATCTTTAACTAATTTTACTCTATCTTCGGTTTGATAGATATCCATACGAATCCATGGAGGCGATAATTTCACAGTTAAATCAGTCATTTTTAAATCTCTCTTAATTAATTAGTATGACTTATTATAACTAAATCAGAATAAAGAATCAAGCACTTGATCACTTTTGATTTTCTTCAAACCTTGCAAGCTTCGTCATATTCGCGGCAACGGTCTTCAAAATCCTTTTCCCATGCTTCGAATTCTTTTTGACGCTGTTCTTGCATCGCAGGAGTTAATTCGTATGCGATCCAATCTAGGATCGATTCGCGGTCGTTTGACGCGATGTGGCGTGGACGGATTCCGTTTACATCCTTGTACCAGTCGCTGAAGACAGCGTGTAGGTCTTCTGTGTTCATTGCTTGATAAGTTTCTATTGACATGTTCTGCTCCTAGTTAGTATGTGTATATTATAGAGTCTTTATTTGCCTTTGTCAACCCCTAAATTCCTTTTTTTTAATTCTTCAAACTTTGCAATCGATTTCGCTGCACGGTTGTTTTCCCATATTCCTAATAAACAGAAAACGATAGTAATTGCAGGACCGATAATAAGAACAAACAAGAAAAAATAAGTCATCATTTACTCCTTAATAAGGTCCTTGTTTGCGAGTGATTGAAATAATGTAGCAGTTAAGATCATATACTTTTAATGCCTTTGCTTCTGCATCTGCGAAGTTCTCTGCTTCTAATATGAAAGTTATGTAATCTGGGTAATCATCACAATCTAAAATTACAGTGTATTCATTCATCACATTTCTCTCTTTTCATTTAGTATGACTTATTATAATAAATCTAATGGAAAGTGTCAAGCACTTTTTAATTGTTCTAGTATCTCAGGAATTCTGTTAAGAGCATATTCTCGTTTGCTGATTATTGACTTTTGTTCTTGGTCTGAGCGTTTACCAGTTTGACTATAAAGCAAATGACACACACTTAATTCAAAGTTAAGGGATCGTTTCAACTCTAACATCTCTTTATGCAATTCTCGTTTGTTCATTTTAAATATGATCCCATAATCTTGAATACTTTCGTTCATTAATAATTTCAAAATTTTTTAGATTTCCATCATTATCTAATAATACGTTAACTCCGTAATAAACCCTCATAAACTGTTCATAACTACCAACGTCATCAAGAAACTTTGATTACCATTCCTTCCAAGTATTAAATACAATTTGTTCGTTCATGTTATTCTCCATCCTTATCAAAACATCTGCATTGAAAATCAATATCACCGATAGGAGTTCCGTTGTCTTCATAAGATTCTGGCTTAGAATAAAATTCTATTACATTCACATCAAAATCAACTTGCTCAAGTGATATCTCAACATCATACTTGCCTAGTAATGCTTTTAATTCTTCTTGAAATTGGTCTTGTCTAGTCATTTCAAATCTCTCTCTTTATTAATTAGTATGACTTATTATAATAAATCTAACGAAAGATGTCAAGCACTTTTAATCTATTCCAAAAGCAATTTCAGCAAATTTGATATACTTATCTTGAATATCAGCAATACTTTGCCATGCAGATTCACACCATTCAATATCCCAACCTTATTCGGTATGTTCATATTCAAACATTTTATAAGCGACTTCTCTTTTTTTGTGTTCATTAATATTTTTAGTCATTTTCATCTCTCTTTACGCTGTTAAGACATCATACGGAACTGAAGATAAATCGACATTAACTTCGACAGCACCTTCGCCTTCAAGGAAAAGATACCATCCTTCCGGATGAACTTCATCTTCACCAGCAAACATTATTCCACCAGTGTGGTAAGAAACTGAACAGCCTTTTAAATCTTCTAATTTTATCAACATTTTATTCTCTCCGGAATGGTATATTTTAATACAAAAAAACTTTATTTGAGATTAATTTATCTCGATACGATACAATAACATGTTCTTTTATGTTATCCGATTCGGGGACAACAAGATACTGCATTTTCTCTAATCCATATTCCCAGAAGACAGTATCGAGCAACATGTTCCAAGTTTTTTCTGAGATACCACCAAATTTGCTTTTTCGTAATTTTATTTCTTTGCCTGTCATCATCTTGTCTAAGATAACCTTTGCCGTTGAATATTTCATTTTCATCTCTCTTTATTAATTAGTATGATTTATTATATCTAATCTAATGGAAAGAATCAAGCACTTTGCTGTACTTTAAAACCTTGGTTTCCCATCAAGAAGTTCTTTTATTTCTTTTGATACAATTTCGTATCCATAACCAACGTTCTGATCGAATTCACTTCCTTGATACCTTGATTGTATTCTAAGATCAAGTTCGGTAAGATATTGTTCTATCAATTTCACTTTAGTATAATCATTCATCTTAATACCCATCCCCATATACTTGTTATAAACCTCATAAACTTTAATCATTGCTTATCTCTCTTAATTTCAAAGTATGATTAATTATACCTTAACGAATAGAAAGAATCAAGCACTTTGTTGAAAGTTTTTTGAAAAGAAAGGACGCGGGAAAAAAAGACCGGATGTTTATTCCGGTCAGATATCACATCAGGAGAGATGTTAGGATTGAACGATAAACTAGTGGAGAGAGGTCACTGTTAGTTGTTTATCATTCAGTAAAGGAATAGGTTATTTGTTAAATTTCCCGTCTGCAAGAGGAAATTATTGCTTCTACAACCAAACACCCTAAAAAGCCTTACATGGCTTCCGGAAAAAAAACGGAGGTAAATCATCAACAAGGAGAGAGTCTTTTTAATGATTTACCAGAGGGGATGTAAACATCCCAATATGAGTCAAATTAGACTCAAAACGAGACCACTGCACCTCGTGAGAGAGAACAAGATACAATGGCTCAGGTTTTGCAAGAAAACATCTGGAGAGAGTCAGGTGTCCTCTTGCTATAAAAACTGGAGCAAATATCATAAGGAGAGAGACTTAATCAATAGCTCAACAGTTAATTATTCAGTTACTTTAGCATAACAGTTTTTGCTAATTTTTTCCAATCATTTCTATTCATGGTATAAAGAACAGCCAATTTTTCAACAGCCCTTAGAGATAATTCTTTCATTTTATCAGAATTTTCCTCAATAAAGTTAATCAATATTTGATCTTCTTCAGGAGAAATGCCTTTATCCCTAAGCATACCTTTATTAACTGTTTGTTTAATTTTCGTAATAAATTCCCGTTTGGTTTTAATTTTCATGTCCAACACTAGAGAACGTGATTCAAGAGCCGAAAGGTGAGGAGCATATTTTGTGTTACCATTCGCCATTTCAGAGAAATTAAGGTTAGTCAAGAAAATAATATTGCCTTCATATTGAAAGTATCTAGGAATTTGTTCACCAAAGTCATCAAAGAATTCTTTCTCAGAACCCCAACCAATTGTCCTAGATGGTTTTAATTCTAATGCAGCTTTTAATAAATTCAAAGCAATTTCATCACCAAAGATGGCATCAGAATCATCAATAACAATTGTTTGACCAAGTAATTTATTTTCCCATAAGAGACGGAAAAGACCAGTGGCTTTAAGAAAACCTCTATGAAAGATATAACCAAACTCCGAACCATTATTGATTTGGTTTAAGATTTTATTTACTTCATACGACTTACCTAATCCTGGAGCACCAGAACAAATAAGACTGTTCACTTTATTGGCTGCCACTGCTTCTACAAGTGTATCAAGGGTTGTATAGGTATCTTCAATCCTTTGATTAAGGTCTGCATCTGATTCTTCAATCATAGGAGAATCAATTTCCAGATCAACAGAAAATTTAAACACACCACGTTTCAGGGCATTTTGTTGATTACAGATGTGATTAGGATAGGTTGTTTGGTATTTAGAGACAACATCATTAATTTGTCGTCTAGTGATATAACCAAGTTCAGCAACTTCAGGAAACATTTCAACAGCATTCAATTCAAACATAAATTATTTCTCTCTCAATTTAGTATATCTTATTATAATATTATTGATTTAAAGTGTCAAGCACTTTGTTGCACTTTATGCGAGTTCTTCTACTGAAAGAATATCAACATTACCTAATCTGAATAATGCAATCTCTTTTGCTTCTTCAGCAGTAAATGCCTTAACATAATCATATTTTACTTCAATTTCTTTTTTAAAGAAGTAATCAAATTGTTCGTATTCAACTTCGTAATTTTTAATTTGATTCATTTTTCTTTTTGCTCCCTATTCACCGGCATAATCAAAATAATTACAAATAAAATCAATACCAGTGCCTTCAACCGGAACGTAGATATCACTCCATTCTGGAGCAGAGTAAAATTGTACTCCACTAACACCTTTCTCGCACGGAGTTGAAATTGCAACATCATACTTTTCTAATAAGATTTTTAATTCTTCTTTAAATTGTTCTTGTCTAGTCATTTTAATTCTCTCTCTATCAATTAAGTATAAGTTATTATAATCTAAGTGCTTAGAAGAATCAAGCACTTTGTTGCTCTTTTATTTGGAGCCACTGAGAGAACTCGAATCCCCAACCTTCTGATTACAAATCAGACGCACTACCAATTGTGCTACAGTGGCAAATTAAATAAGTTATTGTTCTCAATCGGAGTCGAACCGATGTTTCTCAACTAGAGTGTCCTAGCCCAAACTAGACGACAGAAATAAATCTCCGATGGGATTTGAACCCATGTTTCTCAATTAGAGCGTCCTAAGCCTCTAGACGATAAGAGCAATAACTTATTTAAATTATTATACTTTAATCAGATGTATTTGTTAACCACTTTTTTACATCTTTTATAAACTTTTTTCGATTCGAACACTTTCGGTTTGTTATATTTCCAAGCATGTTTAGCGGTTAAGTTATTCATTTCAGTTCTCTCTTTGGGTATTGCTGTTTAATTATACAACTTCTCTTTCTATATAATAGAATTCAGACTCATACCTCCACTGTGTAAAAGTATATGCGGTCTGCTCATCTTCAAAAGTACCTGCGATTTTTGGTTCTTCCATGTAAGAATCATCATAATACATTACATTATAAACATATTTCTCTTTATTCATATTATATAATTCTCTCTATCAATTAAGTATAAGTTATTATATATAAGATAGAGAGAAATATCAAGCACTTTGTTTAAAAAAATTAGAGAGCAAATTTGAGGACTCTTACCCCATAAATAGATTTATGTAGGACAGCTAGGTTAATCCGTAGCCAAGTTGGGAAATGCTAGTAACATTTTCCTAACTACATCGATTTATACAAAATCAAATTTTGGAGCGGACGATCGGGTATGATCCGACAACATTCTGATTGGAAATCAGACACTCTACCAATTGAGTTACGTCCGCATAATTTTGGTATCTCAGTGAGGACTCTTACCCCATCTTTTAATCCAAGCCTAGACACCAACTTGGAGATGCTTTCTAATGGTTGATCAGACCAACATTTGAAGTTCCTACAGGATTCGAACCCATAATACCACAGTCAAAGTGTAGTATGTTAATATTATACAGTCGGTTTTACCTTTTGTCAACCCTTTTTAAATTTCTTTTTATCTGATACCTGTAATACCATATTGTTCTTCTAAGAAGAACAATGTTCTTCTGCCCATTCAACTCCTTCCCAGAACATTTTTTGCTGTTCTATTTTCAAGGTATCCATTTTTGCATCCATTACCTCATAACTCATTTGCACAGGTAATGCAATTTCAGCAAATTTGATATACTTATTTTGTATATCATGAATATTTTTCCAGGCAGATTCACACCATTCGATATCCCAACCTAAATCAGTATGTTCATGTAAAAACATTTGATAAGCGACTTGTTCGATTCTTTTTGACATTTCTTTTCTCGTTTTGTTAGTATGTGTATATTATACTATCAGTATTACCAAATATCAACCATTGATTAAACTATTTTCAACAAGTTTAACATCTTTATGCATCACGTAATATGAATCTGGAAATTCACTAAACGAAATCGCATAAACTTTTGACACACTTTTTTCTTCATTTATCAACACATCATAATTGTCAACTCTAACATTGGCAATGGTATCGATAATTGGTTCAGAACCACCAAAATCATATTCAACTTCTAAACCTTTAACACTGTTAATATCTTGTTTCATCATTTCTAATACAGTCATTTTAATTCTCTCTCAATTTCAAAGTATAAGTTATTATACCTTAACGATTAGAAAGAATCAAGCACTTTGTTGCAGTTTTATTTGGAGCCACTCCGCAGAATCAAACTGCGATCTAGAGATTACAAGTCAATTGTATTATCATTATACATAGAGTGGCAAATTAAATTATAAAGACTGTAGGAATTGAACCTAACATAGAGACAGACCAAACCACAACCAGTGGTTATTTTTAAGTAGGAGAATTGAACTCCTTCGCAGGTCCTAGGGCTCCGCTTTAACCAAAATAATCCTAAAAATAAAATATCAATCTTTATAATTTAAATTGCCCTCTTCGACTATGTATCCATAATCCTATCGACTTTAGGCTTTGCCGTTTTCCTAATTTTGGATGTTAATTTCCTATTAAAGAAACTAATATAACAGTCGCAATAAATAACTGCCCGATTATATTCATTGGTAAAGTTACAACAAATTCTTTTGGCTGTCTTACTTTATAATCTTTCATTTTATTTCTCTCTCTATCAATTAAGTATAAGTTATTATATATAAGATAGAGAGAAATATCAAGCACTTCTGTATTTAATATAAAGATAATTTATGCTGCTTCTTCCTCTTCGTAAAGTGCCATATTTTCAGAGATGGCAAAACAATCATCAATTTCTTTGGGGATATTTTCTTCCACCCAATTAGAATCACCTTGGATACAGTATTCATCGTCCTCACCATCCTTGAATGCCCCACAGAAGCCAATACCGCCTTCGTAATAAAAAGCTGTAACAGTAAACCCAAGTTCCTCAAGTTTTTGGTATCCTTCTATTGGAGGGCTCCAAGCTGAATCAAAATACACCCCGACTGAAGTATCTGTTTGTTCATAAATATATGCTTCTACAATGTCCCATTTGGTTCCCCAATTTTCCACTACGAAGCCATATTCCGATTCACAATCAGCTGGGATAGGTATAAATTCACGAAGGAAACTATCGTTCTCTAAGGCTGCCACAGCTCTTTGGATCATAATTGGATCATCATGTTCTAAACGTAAATCATTTGAGCACCAATTAGGCATCTTATTCTCCTTTCAATTTAGATTCAACAAAGTCAACCACATCAACAACTGTTAAGGTAAATAACCAGAACAAACAACCTAAAACTACGAAGTATTGGATAAATTCTAACATTTTATTTCTCTCTCAATTAAGTATAAGTTATTATAATCTAAGTGCTTAGAAGAATCAAGCACTTTAAGCAAATATTTCTTTACTAAGAATTTCTTCTTCTACAGTTTTGTGACAAGCATTTAACATCAACAATGCTACTTGGGTCGCAATACATCTTTCTTGTCCAGAAAGTGTCTTAGTATATTCAAGAACTTCATCGATGCTTTGGGTTGAAAATAAATCAAATTTTGGAATTGGATTTGGAACAGGTCTATTATCAATCATTTTTTTCTCTCTCTATTAAGTATAAGTTATTATAACCGATACAGATTTAAAGATCAAGCACTTTCAATAATATCTAATTGGATATTAACACCATCATATCTACCACCGATACCTAGGATCGTTTCAGTACGATTTTTGTATTCTAAACCAATCAATAAATTGTTTACATTTATGTTAAATTTACCATTCTGGCCTGTACCCTCGCGGATTTGTTTGACAGTGGTGTAAAATGATCCACCGATATCAGCCAATACGATTTTCACTTTAGTGCTAGGTTTAAATTTAAATTCTTTCATTACGATTCTCTCTAAAGGCTTGCAGGATTAAATTCGACATCAGCTAAAACTACAGTTACATCATAACATTTTTTAGATTTGAACAATTGAGCAGCAATTATTTGGGCTTCATATGAAGCAGCTTCTACAGTTGTTTTTCTTCCTTTATAAAAGGCGATATAAGTTCTTCTCATTTTATTTCTCTCTCTATCAATTAAGTATAAGTTATTATAACCGATATAGATTTAAAAATCAAGCACTTTAAGAATTATTTTGTTGAATAATGAACAGGTCTTTCGTATGATCCTGTTGATGATCTATACACACTTACATATCTAAAGTCTTCAGTAATAAAGCTCTCGGTTTGATCACGGTCTATGTTCAACCCTAATGGCCAAACCTCAACCAATCCTTCTGATTCTAATGCATCATTAAGGGTCGGGAACCAATTATTTTTTACTTCATATCTTCTTTTCATCTTTCCTCTCCAATTCAAATTATAAGTTATTATAAATTAATAGGAAAATAATGTCAAGCACTTCGTAGCACTTCGTAGCACTTCGTAGCACTTCTTAAATCTTATACAGAGCAGAATACCAACTTGTGCATTGCTCGGTATACAAACCCACAGCTTCTAATGCTTCGCTCATCTTATTAATAAGTTCATAATTATAATTATCATAACTGAAATAATCACCTACAGATCCACCATCATGACAGATGATTAATTCTGAATGAGTACCATAATCTTCTTTTCGTTCTCTCCATTGTTCAGGGGAATAAAAGGTTGTACATCCACCTGTATCGATTATTTTTTCTTCCATTACTTCCATAATGGTTTTATATGCAAGTTTCCCAACATCGGAAAGGTGTTCTGGCATTTGAGTATCTTCGGGTGAATAATTATTAAACATTTTATTTTCTCTCTTTTCAATTAAGTATGAGTTATTATAACCTTGTTGCTGGGAAATGTCAAGCATTTCCCAGCAAGGGCGTGGCTATGCAGCCTCTAACATTAATCGGAATACTTTTTTCATTTTACGTCCATGTTGAGGATAAGCAATAACGTCTATATCCTTCGAATAACACGCTCTACAGCTCGAACATTTTCCCTCACGGTCATAGGCTTCGCAAACAAAAACACCTGCTGGTGCACTCTCAGCATCCGGAATGATTACCGATCCATGAATCCCTGGAGTAAATTCGCCAGTAATTGAATCAGAAGAGAATCTTACCTTAACATTAGGTAAGGCATCCATTTCGGCAATTACTTTTGCGAATTTTGCAAATTTACCCATCCTTGTTGGCAACCAATATTGTGTGTTTGGAGTTGCTTTCATTACACTTAATATCTTTTTAGCAAGCTTTAAAGAATACATATCACCACTATCAAAAAACCTGAACCACTTTGCATTTTTCATCTCAGCAGTCATATCAGAGACCCATTCAGGACGTCTCCAATCTTCTTTATTCTCAGCTCTTGGTTCTTTTACGTTTGGGAATGCATAGTTACCAGTGGTGGCATAACAACCTGAACAAGCTGGAACCAACTCACCGTCCTCGTTTAATGATCCAGGGCAAGTTTCAAGAGCTTGTAAGCTCCAACTTTTCACGTTATCAAGTTTAGAAGTTTTAGAAATTCTTACAGTCATTTTAATTCTCTCTCAATTAATTAGTATAAGATATTATAACATATTAGGTTTCAAAGGTCAAGCACTTCGTTGCCAAGTATATCCTATAAAATTACTTTTTCAGACAACATGATAAATTGTTTGAGCCCAAAATCGTCAATAATCCAACCACAAAACGGGTCTGGGGAAGAATAATGATCTTGTGGGTCAATCACCTCATACCATTTTTCTGGGGTGATTGACAGGGAGATTGAAGTTGCGGTTTTAACTTTCATTAGGTGAAGATGTTGTATTGAGCTTCAAGGTTTGCGAACTCAGCTTCAAGGATGACCATTTGTTGCTTAGATAAGTTTAGGCGATCTATAAAATAAGCCAGTGAGGTGGTCGCTGCTTCTAAAGTATAAAGATAATTTATATCAGATCCATAAGTGTCGTACTTAGATCTTTCTTGAGCCACTTTAACAGTTAGATCAACAAGGGCGAAGACGGAATCAGTTTTAATCATTTTAATTCTCTCTCAATTAATTAGTATAAGATATTATAACATATTAGGTTTCAAAGGTCAAGCACTTCTAACGGTCGCTTCGAAAAATAATTCACTTAATTTTTGGATAAGTTCTTCTTTACTTAAATCAATTAAATAACTATTGTTTTTTCCTCTTAAATTAAGGTAAGTTTTATCTTTTTTCATTGAACTTTCAACTACAAAATGTTCATGTTCACTTAGGAAAAAAGTGAACGACCCACCGCCATCACGTGGTAAAGTAATTTTTTCATTTTATTTCTCTCTCTTTATTAAGTATAAATTATTATACTAAAGACCCATCCTTAGGTCAAGCACTTTTAGATTAAATTTCTATTAGAAGTTTTCTTATCGCAGAAATTTCTTGGCTATCCCATTCTTTAGAATATTTTTTCTCAGGAAAATGTATAAGGATTAAATACTGAATATTTTCTAAAGTATATTTTAAGGTATCGATGTTAATTTTACCATCATTATAGTCATCTCCAGCGAAAAGGACTTGAACCAACAAAGAATTAAATAAGGCTTGTTTTTTTGACATTTTTCTCTCCGATCAATTAATTATGATTCATTATACCTTAAGGAGAGAGAGAATACAAGCACTTTTTTTTATTTTCCGATGTTTATTGACCGAACAAGTTCCATTCTGTATTCATTATTCGGTCCTTCAAAATTTACAATCACATCATCAATTTCAGCACCAATCCGAATGTATTCAATATTCAGGTCAGGATAATTAAATGTTAAATTATAAAACAAATCGTCAAAGAAACTTACAGCTGGGAAAGCCACATCACCAGGATACCATTTTTCCCGCGTCGCCTGAAATAACAATTCATAATAACCATTTTCAGCAACATGAAACAATGTTTTACCAGTTAGATTAAAAGAATTTTGTTCAAGATCCATTACCTTTAATTGTACTTCATCAGGAAGTTCGGCGAATTTATCTTCATATTCATAACCAAATTCTTCCATTTGGACAGCACCACCGTAAATCCTTACAGCCACGTCAGATAAATAAGCCATAATTAAACTCCTGCAAAGGTATTAGAGATAGAAAAGCGAGGAGCATCACCACCAACGGGTTTACCTCTAGATTCCTTAGCACGACATGTTGATTTAATTTTAATTTGTTTAGCAGGAACTTCTTTAATTGAATTGCCATTTAGAACGAATTCTAGAGTGTCGTTTAGAAGTTTTTGTCTCAATTCTGTTTTAGTCATTTTTTCTCTCTCAATTAATTAGTATAAGTTATTATAACCGATGTAGTTTTATAATACAAGCACTTTATTAATATTCTTCGTCTGGATCAAAGTATTCATCATCTTCGTCCTCAGGCTCCCATGCAGTGTCTATACAAACGTTTCCGAAGTCAAATATACCACTCTCGGCGATTACAGAAAACGGAGCGTAGAAGTCGTGTACGACGCCATCAGTTACATTTTTTTGATCTTCCTGAGAAATATCTTTAGTTGCGATTATACCTAATAAACCAGCATCTACACCATAAGTATTGCCTAAATTATCTTGATATTCGCCATCACCATAAGCTGTCATCGCTAAAAAAAACCTACGACCGTCCGATAAATTAAAAGCACCGTTAATTAAATTATTACCTTTAATTGTTAAATCGCAAACTTCTTTCCACTCATCATGCATCACATAACTTAGGTCGCCGATATAATATTCGCCAGAATTAAATTCAGCAGAAACTTTTTCATATCTCATTTTATTTCTCTCAATTAATTAGTATAAGTTATTATAACCGATGTAGTTTTATAATACAAGCACTTTTTAGGACACAGGATTTTCCCGCGTCCCATCAAGTTAAGTAATAGGTTAACATTCTTCTACTTCAGCTTCAACCTTAAATTTTCTTACCCAATCGTAAATTTGGGAATCGTTAAGTAATTCAATACCTTGAACTATAAATTTAGCGATAGACGAATTTAACTTAGTTCGTTGAGCGTATTCGGTTGAAATTTCATTTTCATCGTCGTAAACATATAACCATATTCCGTAAGCATCAACAAGTATGATACCGATATTTTCATCTACGGCATAATAAGGATCAGAACCATCTTCAAAACTAGAAGCACCTAAATAAGCTTCATCCCAACCTTTAGTAAATTTTATCATTTTTATTTCTCTCTCAATTAATTAGTATAAGTTATTATAACCGATGTAGTTTTATAATACAAGCACTTAATAATATATTATCAAATTATTTTCGGTTGGGTCTATTTCTATATCAAAAGCTGGTGTTAATATAACATCCTTTATTCTAGATTCGCTTATAAATATTTCGTTGTTTAGATCTACACCTTGGGCTTCCGCTTGTAATAATAAATCTAATAAATCTTTAGCTGTAATCATTTTTATTTCTCTCTTTATTAATTAGTATAAGTTATTATAACCGATGTAGTTTTATAATACAAGCACTTTTTTACATTTATTCCTAATCTATTTTTTTCCCGTGTCGCATTTTTTAAAAAAAGTGATTGACAAACATGCTCAGATTTTATATAATAAGTCATAATAATAAGAAAGCGGAAAAAACCGTATGAAGGCTGTGAAGCTGGTCCCCAACTAGCTGGCCACTTCGTTTTAAATTTAAAACTTAATTTACTCATAAATTACTTTCCATAAGATTACATAAGTAATCACTTAGATTACATATGTAATCGGATACTTTGATCGGAAATCCGAGGAATTTTTTTTAAAAAAGTGATTGACAAATCTTTAGGAATCAGGTATGATTAAGGTGTAAATGTAAAGTTTTCTGAGGTTTTCTTGAGGATAAGTTGCGCCTTATAGAAAGGTCGATTAGTTAGGAGTTAATTATGGATTGGTATGTCGTTACTTAACATAAGTATTTGGATACTTTGGATAAGTAATCACTTAGATTCCATAAGTAATTCATTAGCTAATAAGTTAGGACTTAGTTACGATAAGTTAGGACTTAGATTCCATAAGTATTTACATACTTTGAATAAGTCCTGGATTATAGCGTTTCGGGTTTTGAAAATAGCGAAGCAAATAGCGAAGCAAATAGCGAAACAAATAGCGTTTTCCGTTTTAAGCGGACTTCGTAAAATAGCGTTTTCCCCTCTGGGAATTCGGGTTCGAAAATAATGCTTGACGAACTAATGTT
>Ga0214246_1000021_pt1 | contig 71286 bp, 108 predicted proteins | sample TroBogypolimnion_41_FD_153084 | JGI IMG/M metagenome (GOLD analysis project Ga0214246, IMG submission 153084) | Freshwater microbial communities from Trout Bog Lake, WI - 29MAY2009 hypolimnion | ecosystem: Environmental > Aquatic > Freshwater > Lake > Hypolimnion/Profundal zone | place: Trout...
GAATTAATTCAAGAAGAACCACGCAAAATCATTGGCTATAAAGTACCATTTGATATGTTCCATGGAAAATGGAAGAAAGGGGATATTGTCAAAATAATTTATTCAACTGATTATGATTATTATGTACGTGATGGTAATTTTTCCAAAAATTCTGTTCCAAAAGAAATAGCCAAAACTTGGGAGCCAGTATATGAACAACCAGAACAACTAAAAGAACAGGAAGATTTTTTTATTGTAATGATTACTGAAACACTTGAAAAAGAAGTAGTTGTTAAAGCTAAAGATGAAAAGACTGCAATACAAAAAGTAGAAAAATCTTATGCAGATCAAGAATATGTTCTTGATAGTAGTGATTATGTTAATACAGTTATTGAAGTAGTAAAAAAAGAAAACAACTAAAAAAAACAATATTAACAATATGGCTAATAAAGTAACCTATACCAATATTCACATGAGTATCAATATAAACGGAATCCTTAAAAATTTTAAGCGAAGGAAGATGACAGGATTATTTGATGATAAGAATTCATTACCTGTTTCTGACAAACTTGCGAGAGAATATTTAGACTATTGTTTAAAAAAAGGATGGAAACTAATTCCGATGTGCCATGAAAATGAATGCCCAGAATTTGACCATTTTGGAGGTGGTTGTCCGGGACACAATACAATTAAATAAAAGGAGATAACCAATGGAAATTAAACCAACATACGTCAGTTTTGAACAAGCAAAACTGCTTAAGGAGAAAGGATTTGATGTAAAAGTAAAGCCATTTTATAATGGATTGCAAAATAATGAATTTGTTATAAGTGATATTATACAAACTAACAATAATTTACCAAAATGGTATCCTGCACCAGAACAATGGCAAGTAGTTGAATGGTTGAGGGTAAAACATGACATTTGGATTGAGATATGTTGTTTTAAAAGTGTTAATTGTGGATTTTCTATATGGCTAATAAACAAAGGATATTATGAACTTGAACAAGTAGAATATAAATCACCACAAGAAGCCACATCATCAGCAATAGATTATGTATTAACTAATTTAATTTAAAATGGAAAAAACCTGTAATACCTGCCTTTTTGCAGCAGGCAAAATCACTTCGTATCCTTGCTCAGTATGTATTGATAACGGTAGGTGGCAGTATAATGGGCTAACCTACACAAGGGAAGAAGTAGAAAAATATTTAATAAGATTTTGTGATAGTATTAAAGACTATGAACATGAAAGTAAAAATTTAATAGGTTTTGATGAAAGGGAATGTATAGAATTTGTGAAAATATTTTTAGAAAAGGAGGCGAACAATGGATAAATACATTAGTTGCTTGAACTGCAAGTTCGATGATGTTGATTTGGTACTACAGCCTTGTAATCGATGTATATTTAATCCTTTGGATATCAACTACCTATGCCTATGGAAACCAAAGGAACTATTATACACCAAGACTGAAGTTTTGGAATTGATGGGCAAAGCAGCATTGGATGTTGCAAGAATTAAATACCTGCCCAAGATTAGGAGCCATAAAGATATATTAGATGAATTTGATAAACTTAAACTTATAAACAATGGAAAGAGATTGTGATACTTGCAGATATTCAAATCTTCTAATGATGAATGAAAACCCTTGTGAAGGTTGTATAGAGGAGGTAGAAGAAATAGTACAAAAATACTATAACTGGCAACCCAAAGAAGAAGCACCCAAACCAATTACATATACAAGGGAGGAAGTGTTGGAGTTGATGCAATATGCAGCAAGTTCAAGAATTGATAGCGTAGAACCAATACTCGAAAATTTCGACAAAATTAAAAACCAAAAGAAATGAAAAAATTCACAATTGAAATAAACTACATTGAAATTTTAAAAGATTTAGGATTTGTAGCGTTGGGAGCTATTATTGTATTGGCAATCTTAGCATTTTTGTTTCGTAATTTTAAAGCTTATTAAAAACCAAACCAAATGACAAAAGAAGAAATAGATAATTTTTATAAACATCTTTTAGAAGATGAAAAAAACAGAAAAGAACAAGATAAAGCTGTATTATCACAAATAAAATCAATCGTTAATGAAGATTTTTTCAAGGATATTATCTATATTTTAGAAGATGATACTACATATAATTATTTAATTTGTGATAAGCCAGAAGGGAAATATCGATTAGATAAATCAGAATATCCTAATATTAAAGGTTATTGGATAAACCCAATTATCAATGGAGGTTATTTTGGCGATGAATATAAAGGAACTATTTCAATTAAATTGCCCAATGGCACATTCTTTAAATTTAACTATGAATCTTAATTTAAAATGAAAGAAACAATAATAATAGCAATAATATTTACGACAATGTTCTTTACATGTGCCTATTTCGATTCAAAAAAAGACCCATTAGAAGTAGGTACACATTTTGAATATGAAATTAAATGTATAAACGGATGGAAGTACAAAACTGTTGATAGAGGAGCTGTTATGTTGTATGATAAAAACTTTAAACCAATTCCTTGTAACAGTAATAAATAAAACCAAGCCATATGAAAGAAGAAATGACACAAGAAGAACTTGAAAAACTTGCAGAAAAAATTTACCCAATCAATGAAATATCTATGGGTTATTTTGATGACGACAATGAAGATAGACGATTAGCCTTTATGCTTGGCTACCAAGCAGCACAAAAAATGTTAGATGATATGCAATCTAAAAAATTTGACATATATTCTCAGGGGTATTTAGATGGTCTTAGAGCACAAAGAACTACGTTTAACGAAGAACAACTTCATAAAGCAATGACTGATGCAATTGGATTAAATCTTTCATTTGAAGAAGTAACCAATTATATTAAAAGACTTAAAAATAAAAATGATGGAAAAGAATTGTAGTAATTGTAAATTTTCGCAAGGAAACGACTGGCACGAACAATGTGATACATGTAATGTAAATTCAGAAGAAGGAACAAAAGATAATTACCAGCGATTAAAACAAAGTTACACAAGAGAACAAGTCTTGGAGTTGATTGACCTTGTTAAGACAAACACATTTGAACACTTTTTTGAAGGTAAACCATATTTAAGGCCTATTGATATTATTGACAATTATATTAAAAGTAAAACTTGAAATAAATATTATAAGACATAAAAATGAAAATAATAGACATTAAAGATAAAAGACTTAGACAACTTGCATTGTCAGAAAGTTTAAGGCAACTTACTTATTCTACTTTTGAAAAGACATTTTATGATAATTGCTTAGGTAGTTTTATACCTCAATATTCAATTATGGGATTTGAATTTTGGGATAAAGTAAAAAAAGGTGAGATAAAAGAATATAATTTAAATAAACACTTATTCTATTATTCAATATATGAAAAAAAGATTTGGAACTTACAATCAGAAATTCCAGTTTGTTTAGAATCTAATAGATTGGCAACTTTAAGAGAAGTTTATATATTTTACAAGTTGCAACAATTTGATGAATATGAAAAGATAGGAAAAAACCAACAAGAAGATTTATTGGTTAAGGTTTTAAAGAATGAATTAGTTAAAAATCCGGGTAAAGATTTATTATGGATCATAAGCTATTCTTTAGAACATATACTTTATCAATTAATTCCGGGTAAAAACCCATCAAAAAAATATACATATATGACAAACAATTATCCAAAACAATTTAAAAAAGAAAAAGAAAATATGGAAACAAAAACATTTAAAATAGGTGAGAAAGTAAAAATAGTAGCAGTTGGAAATCTGTTTAATGGTTTAAAAGGAGTTGTTAAAAGTTTCAGAAATGAAAACTTATTTACTAAAATAGTATATAACAAAGAATTAATAGAAGATCACCGCAAAAATATTCAATCAACGGAAGAAGAACAAGATAGTATCGAAAAACCTAAAGAAAAAGATAGTATTATTAATAAGATAGAAACTTTCGAAGATGCATTAAATATATTTGGAGTATATGAAGCGATTAGACTATTTGGAAATGATGGAATTTCTTACACTCCCTTTCAAAACGACTTCAATAAGTCTATTTTTAAATTAAGAGTATTATCCAATGTGTTAAATCAAGGATGGAAACCAGATTTTAAAAATAATTACGAAGAAAGGTATTTCGTTGATTATGCAAATGGTAAAGGTGGTGTTTTAATATTTTTAGGAAATTCAAGCAATCCCGGAACAGCCTTACCTAATAGAGTGTTTGAATTTTGTTATTTCAAATCAAAAGAATCTGCATTACATGCTATAAAAATATGCCAAAGAGATTATTTAACAGTATTTGACATACTAACTTTGATTAAAAATCTAATTTAATAAATGATAAAATGAAACAATTCCTATTTAACAACCCAAAGTACATTTTGTACGCATTAATTTATACCATAATGCTTGTAGGTATAATTATTAATATCACAGACTTTTTAAGTCAGCCATTATTTATAATAATAGTTTCATTAGGGATAATGGGTGGTTCTGGTTATTATATGTTTAATAATATGATTCAAGAGTATAAAAATGGTAATTCTAATAATTAGTTTTACTTTAATGGTTTTTTCAGGTATTTCAAAGGCTATTATGGATACTTTGCAGTTTCATTATGATAAATCTATATTTTCAGGGCTGGATTCTAAATTTTGGAATCCAGCCTTATCTTGGGTAAATAAGTATTCAGATATAAACACTTTGACACCTAAAAAAATATGGATTATGCCATATCCTGTTTTTCTAACTGATGGGTGGCATTTATTTCAGTCTATCTTTATAGAAACACTATTTTCAAGTTTCTACCTTTTAATAAAAAGTGATTATATAGTAATTATGGATTGCCTTCCAATGTTAATTATTTTAAGGGGTGTTTTCGGATTATCCTTTTATATATTTTATAATCACTTATTATTAAAAACAAACTAAAAATAAGATTATAAATTAAATAGAAAAATCCTTTTATTGAAATAAAATTTGTACATTTACATTTAACAAACATACAACATAAATAAATATGCCATTATCAGAAATAGAACAAAAAGAAAAGATTGAGATTCAAATTCAATCAACCATTTTAATTGCCCTTTTTAAATCAACAGTAGAGCAATCTACAACAATGACTGGTAAGTACAACAGAAAACCCAAAGAAATATTCCAAAAGTGGCAAAGACTTGGATTTCAGTTGTTGGATTCTTTAGAAAAAGAATCAATAGTCGATCCAGAAAGTATGGACAACATAACCGATTGTTACCACAATATGAATTTGGAGTTTAAAAGAACAGCAACTGAAAAATATCTTAATTCTAAAAAATAAACAAAATGATAAAAAAAACACTTAGTTACTACCAATTTAAGAACGAATTGGTAAATATGTTAGAAATGGCATGTGAAAAAGAACACGTTGGAGAAAACATCTGGTTTGTAAAATATATGGACTGGAAAGTAATGGTTACATATCCAATTATTTCAGTTGGAATTTTTTCATTTTGGATATTGAAACCATCTGAAAATTACGAGTGTTTTTCTTTTGATAACCACGAATGGATAACTATTTCAAAAGAAGAAATATTAATATTTGGAAATAAAGAACATCAAAATGTTATTGATTGTGGTAGTTTAGGTAATATTGAAGAAAGATCGAGTTTGAATAAATACTATAACAAATCAACAATGTCTTCTAAGAAAGAAAGTAAAGAAGAAGAATCGAGTAAGAATTCAAAAAATATTGATAAAAAAGTAGTTGAATCGAGAAAATACACTTTTCAAACAGATATTTATGAAGATGGAACAGTATCAGTAATCAGAATTAACGATGGATTTACAGTAATTGAACTTCTTGGTTCTTTGGAGATTGTAAAACAAGAACTTATTATGCTTTTAAAAGAAAGTATGATAACACCAACTTCCGTTACTAAGACTTCTTCACCGGGTACACAATTCATAAGGACTAACTTAAATAAAACCAAAGAAAATGGAGAATAGTATAAAAAGTAATCCAGACTATTACAATAAGCAAGAAAACATACCAGCTTGGGAAAAGATGATTAAAATATGGGGTAAAGAAGCCTTTATTACCCATTGTGAGATGACTGCATACAAGTATATGCAGAGGTTGGGTTACAAACTGGGTTCAGATATAAATGACGATTTAGACAAAGCGTTATGGTACTTAAATAAACGAAAAGAGATAAAAGATGAAATAAAACAATCTAAATCTAAATCAAAAGATCCATACAGGTATGCATAATAAAAATTCATACACAATCAATACCATAAATGGTTGGGGTGTAAAAAGGGTATTCTTTTTTTATATTTTTTTATATGAATGTAGAAGAACTTGAAAATTATTTTAAATCAAAGAAATTGCCCAATAAAATCAATATTAACAAATATTCAGAAATAATCAATGTTCAGAAATTTGTGAATTCCCACTTGCAGTTTTTGAAAGGAAATTCTGGAAAAAAGATATTTATACCATATTACACAAGATTAATTGAACTAAAAGATAAAATTGATAAGTTATGACTATGAAAGAAAAGTTGTTTTTTTATGACACAGAAACCACTGGGTTAAGACATTGGAAGAATGGAATTCATCAGATTTCAGGTATTATTGTTATTGATAATCAGGTTATTGATAAATTCAATTTCAAAGTTCAACCTAATCCGGTGGCAATAATAGAAGATGAAGCATTGAGTATAGCCAAAGTGACAAGAACAGATGTTATGAATTATCCAGTTAAAGAAGAAGTTTATCAGAAAATAAAAGCTTTGTTGTCAAAATACCTAACAAAAGATAAAAATGATAGGTTTTTCTTGGCTGGATTTAATAATTCTGCTTTTGACAATGACTTTTTGAGGGCATTCTTCAATCAATGTGGAGATAATTACTTCAATAAGTATTTTTGGAATGGATCATTCGATGTTTTCAATATGGCATTGTATAAGTTGCGAGAAAGAAGACCATTTATGGAAAACTTCAAACTTCACACAGTTGCAAAAGAATTGGGTTTAGAAGTTGATGATAGTAAGTTACACGATGCCGAGTACGATATTTACCTAACTTACGAAATGTATAAGATATTAACCAATGGATAATCAAGACATTACCACTTCGATTGCTATTTTAACGAAGAAGCCTAATAAGTTTATTATCAGGACAGCTCAAAGGATAAAGTTACATTGTCCAAAAGTTGATGTTAGGATTATTTCTGATTGTACTTATAAAAGCCACAAGAACATTGTTCCAATAATATCCATTTTGGATGAAGTTTGCATTCAAAATGGATATGTTAATTCAACACACGTTCCGGAAAGGATAAAGAACCCATGTTCTTGGGATAAGGCAATTTATTACTACTCTAAAGTTGCGACATCTTTTAAGCAAGTTTGGTTTATCGAAGACGATGTTTTAATACCGGATATGCAAATCATAAAAGACTTGGTTAAAGATGGTTATAATTACGACTTAATAACCAAAGAATCAGCATTTAAGAAGAATTATGAAGTTGGACAATGGACAAAAGTTAAAGAAATTCTTCAAGAACCATTTTATTATTCAATGACTTGCGCTATGGGTATTAGTAGGAACCTACTAAATTGGATAGAAAAGTTTGTTGAAGAAAAAAAGACTTTGGTATTTCACGAATTCTTTTTTACTACAATTGCACATCAGAACAAGTTTAGGACATACCATCCAGATGAACTTAAAGGCATTTATTGGAAGTTTCCATTCGATCCAAACAATCTTGAAAAGTTACTTTACCATCCGGTAAAAGATGTGGAGAATCACTATAACTATATGCATAAATATATGCAGAAACACTATCCAGCTTACTTTTTAGAAAAAAAACAAAATTAATTCTTGGAAAAAGAATAATTCGTTTGTATATTTGTACAAGAGTGTATAACTTAAAAAATAAATTTATGAAATCGCTAAAACAAGTTCTGGCACATCTGGAAAGGTTGGTGGTATTCGAATACAATCAACTGAATAGTGTTCAGTATGAAAATTCAATTGCTCAAATCAAGATGCAAAACGAAATCTTGAAAATCGTCAAAGACGAATTAGGTCAGGACCTAAGCAAAGATGAAGAATACAATAAAATTTGTGATTTAGGAACTAAGCAAGAAGTGTATAAGCACATCCACGATTTAATCTTGAAGAAATTCGAAGAAATAGAAGTAACCAAACAGGGTAATCCATTACTTTAATTGAGTATGAGTTATAAATTTCCTTACCAATGGAGGTTGGCTGATACTGTATTCACTAAAGATAAAGGAACTGTTTTTTCTTGTTTTGCGTGTGGTGGTGGTTCAACTATGGGTTACAAGTTGGCTGGATTTGATGTAATTGGGTGCAATGAGATTGATCCAAGAATGATGGATGCTTATATCAAGAACCACAATCCAAAATACTCATTTCTTGAACCAATTCAAACTTTTAAAAACAGGGAAGATTTACCATCAGAACTTTACAATCTTGACATTTTGGATGGAAGCCCACCTTGTTCAACTTTTTCCATTTCTGGTTTAAAAGAAAAGAGTTATGGGGTTGAAAAGAAATTCCGGGAAGGTCAGGCTAAACAAGTTTTGGATACACTTTTCTTTGACTTTATTGATTTGGCAAAAAAACTTCAACCAAAGGTTGTTGTTGCAGAAAATGTAAAAGGAATGCTTATGGGTGAAGCCATAAGTTACGTTATTAGGGTTAAAGAGGAATTTGATATGGCTGGTTATTATGTACAGCACTTTTTATTGGATTCTCAATATATGGGTGTTCCACAAAAGAGGGAAAGAATATTCTTCATAGCCTTGCGTAAAGACTTGTCAGATCAGTTTTTATCGTTTGTGGATATGTTCACAATGCAACCCAAGTTACTTATGGAATTTAAAGAAAAACCCATTAAATTCAAAGAAATAAGGGATGAAGTTGGTTCAACGGAAGGGTTAACTGAATGGACAAAAGAAAGATTGGCATTAATGAAGCCATCAGACCACAACATAGCAGACATAACCGAAAGAGAATATGGTAAAAGGACAAGGTTTAATGCAGCACTTGTTGATGACGAAGATGTTTGCCCAACCATTACTGCAACAGAAGTAAATTATAGGAAATATGACAAAATGACTATGACAAAAAAAGACACCATTAAAGCTGGTTCGTTCCCGGAAGACTATGATTTCTTAAAAAATAAGCCAAAATATATAATAGGTATGTCAGTTCCACCAATAATGGTTGCACAAATAGTCAACCAAATATATATTCAATGGCTATCTAAGATAAAATAAAACCAAACCAAACCAAACTATATGAACATTACCAATGAAGACAATATGACATTGATGGCACGTTATCCAGATAATTATTTTGACATTGCCATTGTCGATCCGCCTTATGGAATAGAAGATATAACTGGTAAACAATTTTCACATGGTAGTGGAAAGTTAAAAGATAGGGCATTTAATAAAGGGAGTGACAAGATTAATGATTGGGATAAAGCACCCAAATCGGAATATTTTGAACAACTTTTTCGGGTTTCAAAAAATCAAATTATTTGGGGTGGTAATTATTTCGATTTGCCGAAATACAGGTGTGTTATCGTATGGGATAAAGTTCAGCCATTTCCTAATTTTAGCGCAGTAGAGATTGCGTGGTCATCATTTAATAAGCCAGCGAGCATATTCAAATTTGACAATAGAACAGGTAATAAAATACACCCTACACAAAAACCAGTTGAGTTATATAAGTGGTTACTGTCAAAATATGCACAAGAAGGAGATAAAATACTGGACACCCATATTGGTAGTGGATCAATTGCAATAGCTTGTCATGATTACGGATTCGAACTAACATCTTGTGAACTTGACATTGACTATTATAACAATGCTATAAAACGTATAGATAACCATACTGCACAAAAAAAATTATTCTAATTTCAAATAAGGATAAATATGTTAGAACTAATAACACTTAAAATAATTTATGAAATATTTGAAGAAGCAGAGAAAAATGGCAAAATCGGTGCCTATTCTAAAATGTTGTATATCAACTGCTTAACTGAAAATTTTAAAAATAAAGAAGCATTAATTATAAATGCTTATGAGTTTTCGATTAAAAGTAATATCTTTAACAAATATACAACACAATTAAACGAACTTATGAATACTGGATTAGTAAGGCAAGATGGAGAAGAAGTGATATTTCCAGCATTATGGGGTAAAAAGATTGATAGGTCAAAGTTGAAAACAGTTAACGCAGTTGCAATACCGGGATTATTTCAACCCGGAAGCCCTAATTTCTTTAAAAAAGAATTACTTGAATCAGTTCGTTTGAAAGAGTTGTTGGCGATGAAATACAAGATTGGTCCTGAAAAACAACCTGAAATGATTGACTTATTTATTGCAGAACAGGAAACTTTCGAAAAGACTTATCAAAGTTTTCAAGAGTGCTTAAAACATTGTTATTATTGGATGGAGAGTTACAATCAAAATAAATTCAAGAAAGAAGAAGTTCAGAAAGTGGTATCGAAATCAAGATTATTAGGAGAGTAATTATGGGAAATTTGAGAAAGAATATTATGATATTCAACTTCCTAATTTGTATTATATCGTTAGTAAATCTTGAAATATCATTAGAAATGAATTGGAATTGGTATAAGTTTTTTGTTTTCGTAGCAAATTTTATTGTATCAATGTTCTATATTAACATACTTACAAGACAAAAATAACTTATGAGTGACAAGAAAACAAAGTGGATCAAGGCTGACACTAAGCCACAAGTAAACTTAAAAGAAACAGGTTTTATTCCACCACAAAAATTAGATGTAGAAGAAGTGGTTTTAGGCTGTATTATTTTAGAGGGTAATAATACACCTGATAAAATAATGATAGATATAAAACCGGACTTGTTTTATAAACCACAATATAAAGTTATTGCAGAGTCTATAATCCAGATGTACTCAAAAGGTGAAGCAATAGATATGCTAACCATTATAGATCATCTAAAGAAAAGAAATTCCTTAGATGAAGCTGGTGGTGTTTTCTTCATATCTTCTTTAACCAATAAAGTTGCATCTTCATCAAATCTTGAATTTTACGTTAAAATACTTCAACAAGAATCTTTGAAAAGAAACTTGATGGAAGTAAGTTATACTTCAATAAGAGAATGCCTCGATGAAACACAAGATGTATTTGATGTTTATGCCAAAGCACAATCATCATTGGAAATGTCCATCCGAGAAATAATGCATTACGAAGTTAGAAAAGTAAATGCTATACATGGTTCAATAATCAAAGAATCTATTAACATTTTAGAAACAGGCAAAAAGTCAGGTGTAATTTCCGGTTTGAACAATGTTGACAAGATTACATCCGGGTGGCAAGATTCAGATTTAATTATTGTTGCTGGAAGACCGGGTATGGGTAAGACAGCAGTTGCAGTATCAATGATTATGAATCCAGCAATCCAAGAAAAAATACCTGTTGCGTTATTTTCTTTGGAAATGAGTGCAGAACAAGTTGTTGGTAGGATGCAATCCGGTTTAACAGGTATAAACGTAGGTAAAATCATAAAGAAACAACTTGACAAAGGAGAAATACAAATATTAGCACAAGATGCTTCCGTTTTGGAAAATGCACCAATTTTCATTGATGACACACCATCAATATCCCTTATTGAATTAAAAGGTAAGTGTAGAAAGATGGTTAGGGAACATGGTGTTAGACTTATAGTTATTGATTACCTACAATTGATGAGGTCAGGATTAAACATCCAAAACCGAGAACAAGAAGTTGCTGAAATATCAAGGGGGTTGAAAGCCTTAGCCAAAGAACTTAAAGTTCCAGTTATAGCATTATCTCAACTTTCAAGAACAGTTGAATCAACTTCGGATAAAAAACCATTGTTGCAACATCTTAGGGAATCGGGTTCAATAGAACAAGATGCAGATATGGTTGTATTTTGTTACAGGCCAGAGTATTATGAAATAAAAGAGTACCAAATTGGCAATGAAGTGATGAACACAGATGGGTTATTTATGTTTATCATTGCCAAGCACAGAAATGGTGAATTGGGCGAAATAAGACTTAAATTTATAGGTAATTTGACTAAAGTAACCAACTATGAAGATGCACCTTATTCTGCAAGTGCAGGACTTACACCAAACCCGGAGTTTAGCTCACTAATTAAAATAAACAAATCAGAAGAAGATTTACCATTTTAAAATTTAAAAGACAAAGATTATGAATGACATTAACCAAGTATTGTTTGAGAACAGGAACCAGTCAATTAAGTTGAAAGTACAGTTTATTGAAAAGATGGTTGTAGATTATTATAAAATTGATCCACAAGATTTAAGGAAAAAGAAAAGACATAGAGAAATTGTACTTTGTAGGCAAATCATTTGTTTTTTAGTCAGGAAAAACACTTCTTGGTCATCAACACAAATAGGCAAATACATGGGTGGTAAAGACCACGCAACCATTCTGCACAGTATTAAAGTGATTTATAACCAAATGAGTTATGATGAACATTTTAGGGAAAATATGAACCTTTTTCAGGCAAAAATTGATGTTGTTAAAACAAAAGACCAAAACGAAGTTCTTCAAAAGACATATTACTACATCAATCTTAACGAATGTATAACTTCACAAGTAGATTCTGATAAGTCATTGGTTTTCACAGGATATACACCAGAAGAAGTTAAAGAAATGTTAACTAAATTGGGGATGGAGTTAAATGTTCAAGAACACGTTAACACTAATATTTATATTTTAGAACCAAAATCAAAGTTGGTTAAGATGGAAGAATCCAAAATAGAAGATGAAAAAATAGAATTAAAACAAGTTGAAGTAAAAATAAACGAAGAACCAATAAAAGAATTTGAAGAACAAGAAAAAGTAGATCCAAAATCTATTGGAGAAAACATAATTGAAAATGAATCAACTACTTACAATAAGTTTATTTCAGACAACAAAAAGTAATCAGCAACACAAATAACAGAAACAATCAATTAAAAAGTATAAAAATGGAAGAAAAGAAGCCCAAAAAACCACATAAACCAAAAGAAAAGTTGTACGGAAATAGAATTCGTATATTACTGAAAGAGAAAGGTTTATCACAGCAAGAGTTAGCTGATTTATCTTTCCCTTACTTAAAAGATGGCGCAGCGTATCTTTCAAGGATAATAAATGGAGAAAGAAGATGTATTTCATTGCCAATTGCCATCAGAATCAGTCAGGCACTTAAAGAACCAGTAGAAAATGTATTTATTTTCAAGAAAGATAATTAAGTTGCACGATTGTGTAAGTTAATTATTATATTTGTGAAACAAAAAAACAAATAATTATGATACCAGAAGTATATGTTTTAGTAATTGAAAACAAGAAGTTGTCAATTAAAGAAGTTGGTTCAGTTTTTATTTCTAAGAAAGAAGCTGAAAAGTATTGTGAATCTTTAAATGGAAAAGACAAAGATTTCTTTGCAACCATTCAAGCTAAAAATATTTTAGATTGGGAAAATATGTCACAAGAAGAAAAATTTGAATTAGGGTTTAAAATTTAAATCGTGAGCAAAAAAGCCTTTTCAATAGGGAAGTCAATCCACCATCCCGGAAAAAAAACAGAAAACCAACTTGATGAAAAGTTCGTTTTGGATAATTCTCGTGAATATTACTTGTTGGATGTAATACCATTTGGTGCAGTAAGGATGACTAAGAGGGATAGAATTTTCTTGAACCCTAATCATCCTGATCCAAAGAAAAGACAAAGACAAGCAGTAGCTGATTATTTTGAGTTTAAGACACAATTAATGTATTGTGCATATGAAACCCAATACAAGTTAGATGAAGTTCCAGAGTTAGTTTTTTTCATTCCAATGCCACAATCTTGGAGTGACAAGAAGAAAGTAAAGATGAACGGAACTAAGCACGAAGTAAAGCCAGACATAGATAATCTTGTTAAAGGATTTTTCGATGCATTGACAAAGAATGATGGCAACATTTGGAAGATAAATGCTAAGAAATACTGGGCTCATAAAGGTTCAATTTTAATTTATAAATAAACGAAAATGACAAACGACCAAATTAACGGATCATTTGAGTTAGTATCTGGATTTATGGCAACTATTAACATTATAAAGTTGTGGGAACATAAGAAACTTAAAGGAGTTTCAGTAATACCAGCAATATTTTATGTTATATGGGGATTTTTCAACTTGTTTTTTTATAGTTCGTTAAATTTGCCATTGTCCTACTATTGCGGAATATTTATTACTTCAACTAATTTATGTTGGGTTATTTTGTATTTTTATTTCAAGTATAAAGAAAAAGATGTTAAGTATAGATATTAGCTAAATGATGTAAATAGTTAAAAGTGACGATTTCTTGTTATTATGGGCTTAAAAATACTATCTTCTGAATTGTCATTTAGTTTGTTGAGTTTATGTTCAGAAAGAGTGTACAAACCAATATTTACAGTTGGATGTTCTATGCATCCAATCTCATAGTTGGAATTTTTAAGAAAGAATGACTTACCATTTCAAAGTAAATGGATTTTAAAATTTACAATCAAAAAAAACAATAAAAAAAACTATGGGAATTAACGTATTAAGCTTATTCGATGGTATTTCATGCGCACAAATTGCTTTAAAAAGAGCTGGTGTAAAATTTGACAACTATTATGCATCAGAAGTAGATAAGTATGCAATTAAAGTTACTATGCACAATCACCCGGAAACAATTCAACTTGGAAGTGTAACCGGTGTTGACACAAGTAAATTACCAGAAATAACATATTTGTTTGGTGGTAGCCCTTGCCAATCTTTTTCATTTTCCGGAAAAAGAAAAGGTATGGTTACTAAAGACGAACAAGAAATTTTAAATTTAGATCATTATCTTGAATTAAAATCACAAGATTACGAATTTGAAGGACAATCTTACTTATTCTGGGAATATGTTAGAATCTTTAAAGAAGTTAAGCCAAAATATTTTCTTCTTGAAAATGTTATGATGATTGAGAAGTGGGAAAAAATCATAACTAAAACTTTGGGTGTTAAACCAATACTTATCAATAGTTCTTTAGTTTCAGCTCAAAATAGAAAAAGACTTTATTGGACAAATATTGGACTTGAAGCACACGGATTATTTGGTGATTTAGAAAACATAATAAAGCAACCAAAAGATAAAGGTATTTTACTTAAAAATATATTGAAAGATAATATTAAAGACAAATATTTCTTGTCAGATAAGATGACAAGAAACTTAATTCTTCATTCGAATCAAAACAATAAAATTATAGGGCATTCAGGTTCAGGTGGTCAAAAAGGTTTAATATTTAATGTGAATTCAAAAATAGGAGCACTTTGTGCAACTGATTCCAAGCAACCAAAACAAATATGGGTTACTAAAGAAACAAAAGAAAAAATTTCAGATTATTTAAAATCATTGAAATACAATACTTCTTATAATCAAGTGAATTCAAAATATGATTTGAGTGAAAAAGCCATCAATAGAATTTTGAAAACAAATAATGGTGATAGGTGTTTTTATGTTGGAGAAAAATCAATGTGTTTAAAAGCAAGTTATACAAGATTGGGTAGAGATACTCAATATGTTGCATATAACAAACAAGAAGATTTAGTAGTTTGTCATACTTTACAACAACGAATGTCAAAAGTTCCCGGTGGTGGAAAAGGTCCTTTATCAAGAGCAGATGGCAAGTCTTATTGTTTAGACACAGCAAATTCAATGGCTATTGAATGCGTTTCAATTAATGATAAAAAAGACATTAGTGAAACTGATGATAATTTAATAAATAATGACCAACTTATTGAAGATGGACTTGGCTTAGATTATAGATATGATGAAGGTTTTAGGTTTAGAAAAAATGGCAAATCTGGTACATTAAATACTTCGACAAGTATATCAGGTGTGATGTTATGTTATTCGAAGAAAAGAGTAAGAAGACTAACACCTATTGAATGTTGTAGATTGCAAACAGTACCAGACACATATTTTGATGGAACAGGTGTTTCTGAAAGTCAACAATACAAAACTTTAGGGAATGGCTGGACAATTGATGTTATAGTTCATATACTATCTTATATAAGATGAAAAATAAAATAAAATATTACTCTATGTATTCTAAAACATTGGAAGATGACAAACATGGAAGATGGTGTATAAGAGTTGATTGTGGTAACAGCGAAAAAATGTTCGGCAAAGATGGAAATTGTTTGTTATTTGAAATTGCTTCGATTTCCAAATTGAAAGATTCAATTGAAAATGTTTGGTACTCTAAAAAATTTGTAATTAATTATAATTATCCATATAACAATGGAAAATATATATTTGATTCAGTAGAAGAATGTAAAGAAGAAATAGAAAAGAGTTTTAAAATTTTCATTAATAGTTGTAAGTAATTATGAAGATTGGTGCATCTTATAATTTATTTGATGGTGAAGAACTATTAGAGTTTTCCATAATGTCTATCAGGGATTCAGTTGATTATATTTCAGTTGTTTATCAAACTGAAAGTAATGTAGGTAATTACACTAATACAAATGTAATACCATTACTAATAAATCTAAAAGAAAGTGGACTTATTGATGAACTTGTTTATTATCAACCAAACTTGCTTTTAAAAACACATAGAAACGAAGTAAATAAAAGGAATATTGGATTAAAGAAGTCTTTAGAAAATGGATGCAGTTACCATATTTCAATGGACACAGATGAATTATACAATCCAAGTGATTTTAAAAAGATGGTAGATGATGTAATTGAAAATAAATATGATGGTTCATATTGCCAAATGTTGACATACTACAAAGATTTCAATGTAATACTTGATCCACCGGAAGAATACTATGTTTCATTATTATTTAAGATTAATGAAGAAACATTTTATAATTTAGGTTGTGAACAACCTGTCCAAGTAGATAATACACGTTCAATTATGGTTAAAAATCCAAGAATATATACAAGGAACGAAATACAAATGCATCATTTATCTTTTGTAAGAAAAGACATAACTAAAAAGTTTAGAAATCATCAAATGTTTAATCAGTATGGAGATAATATAGAAAAAGTAATAGATTGCCACAAGAACTTTGGATCTTCAAAGCAAGACAAAGTTCTTTTACATGGAGAAAAGTTCAAGTACAGTAAAGTTAAATTAGTTGATAATGTTTTATTAAAATTCAAATTAAGCGAAGATGTCATACACTTTGGAAATTAAGAAAGTAAGTAGTTTGTATTTATTAAGATACAAGAGAAGTGGTTTTTTATCGTTTTTAAGGGCATGGAAGTTGTTATCCAACAATGGGGTAGTAATGATGTTTGAAACACTTGAAGAAGCCCAAAAATCAGCAGAATTGCACATAATGAAAATGCATTTCGTTTACGATGAAGAAGTAGAGATTTTGAAGTAAGGTAATTGTACAAATGTACAAAAACGATATTTAAAGTGTTTGATAATGTTTTTTGTATTAATTTTGTTGGATAAAATGTCAATCCAATGAAAGAGATACATACAAACGATGGTAAACGAGGTGGTTGGCTTGTGGGTAAAAAACATTATAGTAAGATTGGAGAACCTTTAGGTGGAATTAAAGCCATAGTAAAAGATACAGGAAAGATAGTAGAGTTAGAAGGTGGTGAAACAATTATCACAGCAGAAGCATCAAAAAAACATTGGAAAGAGTTATCCAAGATTAATCAAGATGGTGGTGGTGTGGCTATAGGACCACCAAACGAACCATATGATGAAGATCCAGAAGAATATTCTTCAGGTGGAACGATAATTGATTTTAATCCCAATCATACACCAAGTAAGAAAATAATCAACTACGCAAAGAATTTAAAGTCAAAACACCCAGAAATTTGGAGTGTTGCTGGAAATATTTTTGGCAACCAAGCATTTGAAAACTTATGTAAAGTAAGTAAAAGGGGGTATTGGCTTGATTCAGAAAAATGGATGTATATCAAATGGCAATCATATATTGCAAGACATAAGCAAGATTTTCAACTTAAAGGAGTAGTTGCGATGTTGAAATGGGCTGATAAAATTAACAAAGGTTTCGATTATATGAAAAGTGTAATTGAATATAAAATATCGAATTCTAATCACAAACCAAAGATGGCAAAGACAAAAAAACTAAAAGATGGTGGAATTGTAAACAATTCAAAACCATTCACTTGTGAGATTTTTGATAAGGATGGTGTAAGAAAGATTGACAAAGAAAGTATCGAAAAAGTAACATTGTGTACATCAGAATTGGAACAAACAAAGACATTTCATATTGATGATGATGGAAACTATACACCAGCAAGAAAAGCTTTACACAAAGAGATTATTGGACATTTTAAAAAACATGTAACTTGTATAACTGATGGCAAACCAATTGCTATTTTACTTGGTGGTTCACCAGCATCCGGGAAATCAACATTCCTTAAAAAATTCAGACCTTACTTATTGTCTAATTCAATATACAAAGTTGATGCAGATGAAGTTAGGGCAATGTTACCTGAATATAAAGGATGGAATGCAAATTCAACCCAACAAGAAACAGGGGATATTGTTAATACTTTAATTTCTGACAGGTCGGTAGGTGTTCCTTGTAAATTTGATTTCATTTACGATGGAACAATGACCAATTTAAAGAAGTATAAAGCACTTATTAATATGCTTAAAGAGCAAGGTTACGAAGTGTTTGTAATTTTCATGGAACCTATTGAAAAGAGTATAATTGTCAAAAGGGCAATGGAAAGATATAGGAAGACTGGTCGTTTCGTTCCAGAATTTGTGATTGATGAATTTTATGAAAAAGGCGAAAAGAATTTACAAGAGTTAAAAGATATGGTTGATGGTTATATAGTAGTAAATTCTAAAAATTATGACTATTCAATTTCAGAATCTGGTGGAAAAGACTTGCCAAATGAAAGAATTTATTCAAAGTTGGGTTATAAGTTGAAGATGAAAACAGGTGGTAAAATACCTACACCAAATGGTTATTACTGGAAGTATAAAAAATCACTTGAAGACCATAAATTTAAAACAAGTGAATACTTCAAAAACACAAAGAGTGCATTAGATTACATATTAAGTACACCAATTGAACAAGCAGTTTTATGTGATTGTAATAATGAAATTTGTTATATTTACAATAAAGAAAAATTTAAAGATGGTGGAACTATATCAGCGCAAGATGATTTATCTTTATCAATAAAGGCTTTTATGGAAAACTATTTTATTAAAGCTGTTGAATTTTCTGAAAATCAATTAGTTATAAACAAGTTAGAGCAATTTAAAACAGACTCAATTGAAGATAAAGAACAGAAATCAATTATTAGTTCAGCAATTGAAAACTATAAAAAATCCGTTTAATATGGAAATCGAAAAAATAAGAAAAGCCTATTCAGCAGCCAATGAGTTGATTGGGTTATTGACATCATCATATGGTGATAAAATAAGGAAAGAACATCCAGAGTTGGTTGTGTTAGCCGAGAATACATTGATTAAATACCAACCAATCATTAAAGAATTCAAATTAAACGATGAAAAAGATGAAATAGTCTTAAAAATGTTGGAAGATTTGGATGAATCAAAACAAACACTTAAATTCATAGAAGAATCAGATAGAGAATCTTTGAAATTAATAAATGACATAATCGAAAAGACAAGTAAAGAGCTTCAAAACCAAATAACTTACGATCCATTGACATTTTTCAATAATTATGGATTTGCAATGGTAGCACCAATGATTGAAAATGTCGTTAACCCATCTGAAATTGTAAAAAATGAGAGATTTGTACAATGGTTTGCTAATAGTAGATGCATTGACGAAAAAGGACTTCCAAGAATAGTTTATCATGGAACAGGTTATGATGAATTCGATTCTTTTTCATTTGATAAATTTCCGGGAAGTTACTTTGCTGAAAATAAATCGTATTCAGTTTGGTTTTCAAAAAATACAGGTAAAGGAAATGGAAAGATTTTCAAAGTGTTTCTAAGGATAACTAAACCGATGGATCTTACAGATTTCAAAGTTGATAAAGTAGAATATGAAGAATTTGTAGAATATATCAAAGTGAAATATGGATATACTTTACCACCAAGTAAAAATTTGAAAGCTGCATCAAAACACAACAATGGATTATGGGCATGGCAATATTTGAGAATGGGTGTTGATTGGTTAAGGTTCATTAAGAATAATTCAGATTTTGATGGAATTCACTATTACGAAAACAATCCGAGCGATGTTGATATTAATGGAAATGAAGCCATTACACCAGCTTGGTTGGTGTTTAATAAAGAACAAATAAAAACTGCTGACGAAAGAAATTTCTTATTCAGTTTAAATTCAAAAATTATAACAATGAGAAACGGAGGTATGGTATGTTAATCAATGCAGAAGATATTATTATAATTAATGGAAACATTAAACTACCTAAATTGGGTGGTGGAGAAATAATTGGTAACGCAAATGCAAGGTTAGATAGGACAAGTGGAGTTGTTATAATGATTATAATGCATAATCATTCTTTCTATTCATTCAGGGTTGGTAAAATAAATATCAACGGACAATTGGATGAAATGAAAGAGTTTAAAGAAAAATCTGAAAAAGAGTTCTTTGAAGCAGTAAATTATTTTGAATCTTTGCAAGAGAAATATAAAAAGAAACCAGAAGAAAGTATTCCAAACGTAGGTTTATTCACTTTTGTAAAAGAAAGTTTTGCCAAGAATAATTTCTTACCTAATGTTAAATTATCAGATACAAACATATCAATTGACATACCATTCGATGAAGTGATGAATTATTTTTCACCACCACAAAACAAGAAGTATGGAAGATTGGATATGACAAAATCCAAAGAAAAAAAATACGAATCTATTTTTTCAAAATACGCACTTAAATTTAGTAAAGAATTAAGTGAAAAATATGCAAAAGAAAATGGATATAATGTTGAAGCAGTAGGCATTTATGAAATGACACCATATTCTAATTCTGAAACTAATGATGGTGGAGAACAACCAGAAGATATAAATAAAGAGCAATTAAGCCCAGAAGACATTGAAAGTGAAGAATTGAAGCCACAAGACAAAAAACCAAAAGACAAAGGTAAAAGCCCAGATGATGACAATGGAGAACCCGGAGAAGATGGAGAAGATGGAGAAGATGGAAATGATGGAAATGAAAAGGGCAAAGACAAAGGTAAAGACAAAGGTAAAAGCCCAGATGATGACAATGGAGAACCCGGAGAAGATGGAGAAGATGGAGAAGATGGAAATGATGGAAATGAAAAGGGCAAAGACAAAGGTAAAGACAAAGGTAAAAGCCCAGATGATGACAATGGAGAACCCGGAGAACCCGGAGAAGATGGAGAAGATGGAAATGATGGAAATGAAAAGGGCAAAGACAAAGGTAAAGACAAAGGTAAAAGCCCAGATGATGACAATGGAGAACCCGGAGATGAAGAAGAAGAAGAAGATGATGATGATGACAACAATGCAACAGATGGGCTTGTAGATTCATCAAATAGAAAAAAAATGAAGGGTAAGAATGGAGATGATTATCCACATAAAAAAGAACAAAGAGGTTTTAAAGCAAAGAAAGAAATGGTAATAAAGAAGCCTGAAAATATAATTCAGTCTTTAGAAAATTTTTATCAAACAAGTAGTTTACAAGAAAGATTTAAAAAAACTGACAGGTTAAAAAATGCATTGAATGGATTAACAAAGTCAGAATTAGAAAGTTTTTACGAAGTTATGGGTGTTGAACAAAGTGTTCCAAAATCCGATTTTGTGAATATGGTAACAGGTTATATTAAAGACAATTTATTTTAAACGTACAAAAAACCAAAGAAAATGGAAGCTTTAAAAAAAGAAATAGAATCATTAGAGAAACAAATAAGCGAAACAAAGAATACAGCACTAAAAGAACTTTTAGAAAAAAAGCTTAATGATAAAAGAATACAACTAAAAGCGGCTGGTGGTGATAATACTGCAATTTTATTATCACAACTTGTTAGTCTTGTAGATAAGATGGGTGGAACACAAAATGCATCTGGAACAACAGGAGCAGCGAACCCGCAAGAAGTCGAAAAATACGTTAAAGAAGCACTTGAAAAGAAAAAGATTAGTGTTGATGACCTTGATGATAGTTTAAAGAACTATATGATTGGAAAATCAGTAGTAAGTCTTAAATTATCATTACCGGGAAAATTAGGTGGAACTAATGTTAATGCTGGAAAGATTGATTTAAGGACTTTAGAAAAACCACTTTTTCAGAAAATCATTAGTGATGCAATTGCAATGAATAATATATACTTGTATGGTGCAGCAGGTACAGGTAAATCCTTTATAGCAGGTGAAATTGCAAAGTTCTTTGACTATCAATTGGTTGAACTTACTTGTAATCAGTTTGTAGGACCATTAGATTTAATTGGTGGACAAACAATCAAAGGTTATCAAAGAGGTAAATTAGAACGTGCATGGGGATGTCTTGACGAAAATGGAAACCCATCAACTGCACTTGGTTCTGTTTTATTACTTGATGAATTGCCTAAATTAGATCCAAATACTGCTGGTATTTTGAATACAGCATTAGCAAGAGTTAAAGAATATAGGGATGGTGGATTAATTGCACCATCAATAGAAAATGGTAAAGGTGATTCAATCCAAAAGAAAAACTTAATTATCATAGGTACTGGTAACGTAAAACTAAACGAAACATCAGTTGATTACGAAGCTAACTTTAAACAAGATTTATCTTTACAAGATAGGTTTATTGGTAGTACATATGAAGTTAAAGCGGATCATAATTTCGATTGTAATGTAATTATGAAAGGTTACAAATTTATTTGGATTGCTGTAACAAAATTAAGAGAGAAAATTCTTGAAAATAGGTGGCAAAGTATAGCGTTTGTTTCTTTGCGTATAATGGTTAATCTAAAAGAAACTTACAAAACTTATCGTTTATGGAAAGATGGTAAGTTAAATCAAGAACCGGGTGTTGTTAGCGCACTTAGCAAACCAAAGACTTTGATTGATGGTATTGATTCTTTTTTAGAATTATTCACACCTGACCAAGTTGTAGAACTTAAAGAAGCAATGGAATACGAAACATTTAAATTAATTGTTATAGATAAAGATAAAATTGATTTTAAAGATTTTGATGTAGATACAGACGAAGATAATAAAGTATCAAATAAAATGATACAAAATTTAAAATCATAATTATATGGCTGATTCAAAGACTAACAATTATTATGGTGATCTTAGATTAAGATTTATATATTACAATAATAAAAAAGAGTTATTAGAAAAAGGTTTAGCTGCATATGAAGAAAATCAAAAAAAAATAAAAAAAAATGGAGGCAGTATTTGGGAAGCCAATAGGATGAAAATACAATATGATGCTTATAAAGATATGACAGAGTATTCAGATCCAAGTCAATTGAATAATTCGTTAAATATTATGGATAAGCTAATTTCAGATATTGATTTTAAAGGTTCTACAAAGAAAAGCAGATTAAAAATAACATCTGATCCAAGAGGAATATTTGATTTTGGATTGGCGAGTAAAGGATTGTATGAAGAAAAAGAATATTTTTCAAAAGAGTTAGCTGATGAAAGCCCGGATGAATTTAATGGATATAAAGAAGTATTAAGTGGTTTAGTTCCGGATGAAAGAGTTGAATCTAAAATCAATACAGATCCAGCAGATATTTTAATTTATGGAGATGTTTCATTTTGGTATGTAAGTAGTAAGAGTAAGAAGAAATACATATTAACGCAACAAAATAAAAACCAAAGATTAGAAGAATTAAATGGATTGCCAATTGGTTCGATGAAAGAATTTTCGTCAACAATAAGAAGGTCTTATTTGATAACGGAAAAGAAAAGTGGAAAACCAAAAATGGTTGACTTGTATTTCCCTAAAAATCAAGGTATAAGTTTTGTTGCTTTATGTTCAATGATAATGGCTGTAAAATTCTTTGATTCGATAGGTGTTAAAACAAGGGTATTACTTTCTCGAATATATGAAAAATGGCCTTCTATGAACATTATAACTTACCCTGTTAAAGATTATAACGAAGCTATTGACTACAACGCAATAGCTATGGCAGCAGATGATAAATGGTGGGATGTTATATGTTTTTGCAATTCTCAAATTGCAATAAAAGAAATATCAGAATCATCACCATCTTCACCCCTTTCAGATTATAAGGCAGTAGGTTCTATTCCAATCAATGAAAGAAGTATGAATGACCTTTTTTGTAGGTATAGAAATTGGTATTTTGAAAGCATGGAAAAAGGACTTGTTCCTAAATTACAAATAGATAAGAAGTTGCTTATATATGGGCTTAACTACAATGTAAGAGGAAAAGATATTAAAGATGAAAATAATAAAAAAGCAACAATAAAATATTTTTATAAGATAATTGATAAAGTAGAATTTCAATTTTCAGAGCCATATGTTGTATGTTCAAGAATTTACAAAAGAATGGTTGAAGAAGAAATTCAAGAATTTATGAAAACTTTACTTTATATTAATGCTGATGATTCAGAAAAAGTAGAATTACTTAAATCGAAAAAAAATTATTATATAACCCAATTTAAGAATTATGTTCAGAACTTATTATTAGATTCATATATATATCCTGAAACAGGTTATTACGCAGAAAAAAAAGAAGATGCAATTAAGTTGGAAGAAGAATTAGATAGTAAACTTAAAATCTTATCTGAATTTTTATTAAAATACCAATAAGAAATAAAAATGAAACAAATAACTTTAAATCAAATTCAACTTTTTAAAGATTTTGTTACAAAACAAAATGCAATAAACGAAAGTAAAACGAGTAATTGTCGTATTGAACCAGTTGCTACATACAGAAATGATGGTGGTGATTTATTTTATTCTTATGTTTCGCATAATAATACTTTAGATGGTCCTGTTATTACCAATATGTTTATTGAGTTCTCAAACAATGGTAAAATGATAATTCTTAATGACATGTTTAGTTATGATGAATTAGTGTATATGTTCAAAGATTTACAAAAAATAACAATTTAATAAGATGGATAAGAAAGAAACAACCAAAGCCATAGAAGATATTTTAAAATTCAGAAATAATGAATTATTCAATATCCAAAATTCTAACCCAGAGGTAAAAGGTTTATTAGATAAATTGTTTATTGAAATTGATAAAGACTATGGTTCTGGAAAATTGGATCAATCTAAATTAGAAATAAAAGAGATTAAAGCTTTTGTAAACCCATTGCCAGAAAACAAGCTTTTGGTTTCTTCTTTTAGCCCAGCAATTATAGAATTAATAAAAATCAAAGCTTATATTTATTCCAAAAAAATAAATTCAAAAACTGAAATATACGATGTAATTGAAATAAATAGTGAAATAGAAAATCCATTTTTTTGGAAATGCATTGTTGATAGAACAATAAATGACTTGCCATTCAATTTAAGTCTTGTTTTGTTAAATCAAATCTTTAATGGAGAAGAAATACATATTATTGAAAAAGGTGTTATAGACCAAAAAATAATTAGAAATATTTATTTGAATCAAAATGAAACTTTTACTATTTTCTTCCAAAATAATTCCGGAAATGTAAGTTTTCCAAAATCTGATTTTTATAAACTTATTAATGGTTTAAATATTGAACAATTAGATTTTAGTTACGAAATACCAGCAATGAAAGAAGTTTCAAAGGTAGTGTTTGATAAGTTACATAGTTATAAATTTAAAACTTGGGATGAATTAGATAAAGAAGGATTAACACAATATGTAAAAAAGTTTAATAGTACATTAAATGGTTTTGTAGAAAAAACTTGGAAAGGTGTAGAAGATAAATTTGTACATAATTATTTAGATGATAATTATGTACAAGGTATAACAACATTGATGAATGGAACGCCCGGTGTTTGGTTAAATTCGAAAGAAATTGATGGGTTTGTATCAATTGAATACTTGAAATTATCAGGGAAATTTGTAGAAAATTTAATTGAAGAAAGCGAAGAAAAAACATCACCTGAGAAAAGTGAAGAAAAAAATAAAAATAAAAATGCATCTAAAAAAGTTGGCAATTTAGATTTTAGGCAACTTGAATTTAAGGATAAAAATTTAGCAGCACTTTTAGATTTCAGGTATTTTCAACAAAAAAGCCAGTCGATTCCACAAAGTGAATATGGCACACCTATTAATCAATATTTCTCAGGTGTTGATTCAAATGAAGGTGTTGGTTTTTGGTCAAAAGTTTTAGATGGAACTATCAATCAATTGCCAATAAGTACATCAACTGTAAGCAACCTTGATATTACTGAATTATATGATATTATTGGATCAAAATGGTTGAGTATAGGAGTAGGTAGATATAAAATTAGAGAATTTAAAATAGACCAAAATTTAAATTATGTTTTAACTATTGGATCAACATTAGAAAAGAAAACTTTCACACTTAATCAAATCACAGAATTAATAAATGGAAAAGAAGTTAAAATTAATAGTGAAACATTTAAAATATTAGATTTTGAAGATATTTCTGAATATGGAATGAATATATCAAAACAAGAACCCAAAACAAAAAAAGCTAAAGTAACACCATTAGTATTTGGAGATATATTTGATTTCAAGTTAAGGAAATTAATTGAACTTAGATTTAAAGAAGTATATAAAGTATCCACAGAACCAATTCAAGGTTATGAATTAAAAAGACTTTTAGAACAACCAATTTTGTTGAAAGAAGGTTCTGAATTTTGGAAAGCTGTTGCAGATAGAAAAATAACAAAATTACCAATTAGTGATAATGATGTTGAATTTAAAGACTTGGTTGAAATAATTAAATCATCAAAAAGTCTTGAATACAATTCAAATAAATACACTTTTTCTAAAGGTTCTAAATATAGAAGTGTAAATGAAATGTATAAATTTGAATATACAAATAATACAACTAATAAAATATTAAAAATTGTTATTTCAAAAAAAAATATTGTGGCTGCAATAAATAATGGAAAAGTTAAAATTAATGAAAAAGAATTATTAACATTTAGTCAATTTGAAGATATTAATAATGTTATGGAAAATATTTCACAAACAAAAAACGAAAATAAAATGCAAGAAAAGAAACAAGAACCTACACAACAAGTTCCATTAACTATACCAGTAGATAAAAAGCCAACAGAACGTAAAACAAAAGTTCAGAATGCACCTAACAAAGTAATAGTAACACTTACTTTCCCGGATGAATTAATGGATCAATTTAAAGCCATTATGGCTAAGAATACAACTGCAACCGAGAAAGCGGGTGATATGTTCTTGGCTGTAAATGATATTAAAAATAAATCCTTAATAGATAGTGTTTCTGGTAAAGACATTAAGAAAGTAATGGCTGAATTGTTTAACTGTGACGAAACAAGGGTTTACGATAAGATATGGAACGCAGAGAAAAAAGGGATGATTACAGGTGTTAAAGATTGGTGGAAGTCATTGAAAACTAAATAAATACAAAAAATAAAAAAAAAGAACTGTAAAATTATTAATTTTAAACAAAATTCTAAAAAATGGAAAATCAAGAAAAGTTAGAACAACTTAAAAATTTGAAAGAAAGGCTTAAATCTGCTAAAACACCTGAACAAAAGAAAGTAATCAGAAGAAGGATTGTTCAATTAGACGAAGACCAAATGATTGCAAAAACATTAGGTATTAAATCTGATATGACAGGTGGAATTGAAACACATAAATATTCTGATGGCGCAATAATAAGTGGAAAAGAGCATATTAAAAAATCATCTTATGATGAAGGTGGAAATATTATTGGAAATGGATCATATACATACCATGCGTTCTTTAAAAACAAGAAAATAGAAGTTAAAGCAGATACCCAATACGAAGCACAAAAGAAAGCAGCAGAGTATTTCAAAACAAAAAAAAGTTGGGAAATTTCAATACTTTTGGTTAAGAAAGGTGATGAAGATGTTAGTATTTTTAACACTGGTGCTATGTATGACAAAGGTGGAAAAGTAAAAGATATTGAATTCAAACATTCAAATCTTATTTTTTACGGATTTAAAAGGGACTTAAATGGCAATTCAATAGTTAAGATTGGATTTCCTAACCATGTAGCATTTACAATTCAAACAAATGCAGACTTGCCATTCACCCATTCAAATAGAACTTCAAATATTTCAGAATTGAATCAAGAAAAAATAAATAAAATTGAAAAAGAAATTGTTAAATACATAACAATTTATGGAAGCACTAATCAAAAGGGGAAATTGAAAATTTACAAATAATTACAGAAAAAAAATGACACCATCAAAAGATATTTTATACATGTACAATAGAATATGTTCTATTGCGAGAGATATATTGCCAAATTTTGATAGACAAATAAATCTTAAAGAAAAAGATTTAATGGGTACTAAAAACAATAATATTTCGATACTTATTTCAACTAAGAAAGAGTTAATACAACAAGGTGTTAATAGTGTTGGATTATATCTTGATGTAGATAGAATGTTGCTTAACGTACAAGTATTTGGAGGTGCTGGAGGTCAAAAAATCTATTTAGTTCCAGATAAGAATAATCCTAATGAGAAATATTTAGCATATGCAAGTGTTAAAGTTCCTTTTAGAAAACCACAACAAAACAAAGATTCAGTAATTAATGCAATTGAAAAGTTTTTTACCAACTACAAGTTATTGATGATAGAAAACAAGTCAAGATTGATTAAAGAAGATAAAATTGACTATGATTTTTTATTAAACGATGGAACTGAAATTTCTAAAAAAAATGATATGAAAGAGAAGTCTGATAAAAAACAAAAAAGTGGTTCAAAAAAACAACCAAGCATTGAACTTGAAAAACAAAGTAATTCACAACTAATTCCTTTTAAAAAACTTCACTTTTATATTGATTTGGGTAAAGAAACCAAAAAGTTTGAAGATTACAATTCTGCTGTTAATTACTTAAATACATTACCAACCCAAGAAAAGAAAGATGCACTTTTTTATAATGATGAAATAGTAAGAGAAAATGGACAAATGTTCATTGATCCAAGTAAAAAAGAGGTAATTAAGCCTATTGGTAAGTTGATAGAAGATGAAAATATTGAAGAAGCAGAGTTCGAAACTGATATGATGGCAACAGGTGGAAAAATTAAAAACCCGGACAAGATTGTCAAAGTAATGAAAGAATTAAAAGCAGGTAAATTGTACACAGGCGCACACAAAAAAGTTAATAAAAGAAAACAAGCATTGGCAATTGCACTATCAGAGGCGAAAAGTGACAACTATAAAATTTTTTAATTAGGTGTTTTCTATATAGATTTTAATAAGTATATTTGAACCACAAAAAAAACAAAAAAATATGTCGCAAATAGAATTAAGGTATAAGAAAGCACTTCAAGATTACAATCTTAAAGAAAGTGATTTATCGGAAGATGCCAAGATTGGCATCAAAGAATTGGCTAAAGTAATGCAAGCTGTAAGTATGGCTGAAAACAATGGTAGAAAGCCAAGTCAACTTGTTTTAAACAAAATTAAAGCAATGGACAAGTGGGTATTCTACGAAATAATTGACCAAGTACACGATACAGATAAAAATGATGACGAAATGCCTGTTCAAGCACAAGATGTTATTAATGATATAAAAAAAGACACAGTTGAACAAAAGATTGACACAAAAGGAGTTGCAATTGAAAGTGAACTTAAATCTTTAATTGAAGCAGGTGTTTCAGAATTGACATTAGAAGAATTGAAATCTAAAGCGAAGAAAACATATTATGCTACCTTTGAAAGTTACAAAGAAGGCGAAGAAAATGGTGTAGAAACCAGTCATTACCGGATTATTGAAAGTTCGGACAAAGTGTTTAAAATAAGTAAAATATAAAAAAAAACAGAAAGATGGTACAAAAATTCAATACATCAAGTTCGCCAGCACCGGTTGGTGGAACAAATGGTGGATCAGGTGATGGTGTTATTAAGTTAGTTCTTGTTTTTTTCGGATTATCCATAGGTGGTTACTTGTATAATAAATACATCTTAGAGCCAAAAAAACTTAAAAAGAAAGAAGAAAACAAAGAGTAATTTTTAACAAACATATCCCAAAATAGAAAAAATCCAGTATGAAAACATATTGGATTTTTCTATTTATTAGAGTATGAGTATTAATCTTGTATTTCTAATGACAGTAAGGTTAAAGAAGTGTACCACCTGCCATTTTTTTCATGCGAAACTGCATAAAATCTTGCGAAAACCTTATCCCCAACACTTTTACTTTTAACAAGTTCAATAAATTGAGGTTTTTTGGAAACCAAATTTACATAACGTGGATTTTCATGTCCACAAACTAAAGTAATGTTGCAATACTTTTCACCTTCATTTATTTGGTGAAGCTTACCTTTTATTTCGTTAAAATTTACTTGCCTTTCGTTTTTATTAAAATTCTGCATATTATCTTGTTTTAAATGGATTTTCACAAAAATAAAGGTTATTAACCAGTAAGTCAAAAGTACATTAATGTACACTATTTTTGTACATAAACAAATTGATATGTCAACACTATATAAGTTTGCAAAAACAGAATTAGATATTTTAATCAAGAAAAATCCAGACCATATTATTAAAGATTTTAAAGACGAGATATTGAATTTGGTTAAAAAATTCTCAAAGTCGGGTTTATCAGGTAGTTCAGCACCATTTTATGCATTGTCAATTAAAGAATGTATTGGAAATATTTTATCCTTTATGCCATTAACACCATTGACATTTTTGCCAAATGAGTTTGAAACTACAAATGATGCCGATTTTCAACAAAATAAAAGATTGAGTTCAGTATTTAAAGATATTAAGAATGGAAAATTTTATTATTTATATGCAATAACTTTTGAAGAACAAAGTAAGAACCCGGATGACAATTTCTGTTATTTTGGCAATGGCACACTTAAAAAGATGATAGTAGATAATAGAAAAAAGATAAAACATATATCTTCTGCAATGTACATTAAGACATTTCCTTTTGAACCAAAGACATTCAAAATAAAAGTAGATTCATATCACAGGGTTATAGATAATGAAGAATTAAAAGAAGTACTAAATTATTATGATGGATTTCTTGATACTTAAATAATGGAAGAAAAAGTAGAGTTAGAACAGTTGTTAAAAAATATTTCAAAAGGATTAAAGAAATATACCATTAAACAGTTGAATGATGGTATAGTTTCTTTTCTTGAAGAAAAAGATTCAAAAGCATCAGAAGTAAAATCAGTTCTTGACCTTGTGGCAAACGAATATAAAATTTCAGTTAACACTTTAAAGAAAAGTAATCCAAGAGGTGAAAGGACAGATGCAAGACATACAGCATATTGTTTAATGCATTTTTCTTTGGGTTTACCAATTAGGTATATAGCATCAAGAATTTTTAACACATGGCCTAATTCAGTTCAGATTGGAATTAAGCGTTATCAAAAAATGAATGAGTCTATTAAACCAGAAAAAGAGTTTTTAGATAAATATAGAAACATACAAAAGGAGTTATTAACATTAGTTCAAAATAAAAAATAAGGAAAATGGTTAAAGTATATAACAAAGCTGGAAGACCTAATTACAAAGAAATGAAGTTAATTCCAGCATTAACTGATGCAATAGAAAAGAAGATGGCTGCTGATCCATTATTCAGATTTACACCAGCATCTAATTTTGATGAATTACAACAATATTACAATCGTTATTGTATTGATCCAACACCTTACGAAGAAGTTAAAAGAACTGAACCAACTGGAAAAACTGAATCGGTTTTTGAAAGTAATCAAACAAAAACACCACCACCAACAGATACATTGGAAGATGGTGAATTAGACACAAATGCTAATATTGATCCATTAAATAGAGAAGAACCTATCGTAAGGGATTATGTTCTATCTAATGATTTGCCAACTGATGCAGAGAAAAAGAATGGGCAAAAACAAACTAAGACATCATTCGATGAACCACAAACACACGAACAGGCATTTGAAATGCCAAATTATGATGATGACGAAGACGATATAAAACCAAAGAAAGGTGGAGAAAAAGACAAGAAATCACCACAAGAACCAAAATCCGGTATAAATCCAACCGATCCAATTAATCCAGAGTTTAATACATTAGATAAGGCTAAAAAGAAGAAAAAAACGAGGGAATTGGCAAGTTATATTGTTAAAGCAGGTTCGGCTTTAACGAAAATGGGATTTATTTGGTACACAACAAGGAACATTACTGATGCCAAGTTGCTTGAAATGGAAGTTAGTGGAGATATAGATTTAAGTATTTTAGTCACACTTGACCAAAATACACAAGCAACCATTAAAGAATTTTTCATTCAACAAAGGGTACTCGCAGAAAAAGAATCTGAAATTGATGCAGAAACACAAGAAGACCTTACCGAATGTCTGACTGAAATTTTAATGCAAAAAGGTGTTGCTTTAACACCAGAACAAGAAATTTACTTTATTCTTGTTACAAGAGTTCTTTTACCAAAAACACTTACCGGTTATCAAATCGTAGCACAACAAAAAAGTATTATAACACAATTAAAAGAGTTAAAACAATCACAAATAAGTGGAAATCAGGAACCACAACAACCTGTTCAATCATCTGTTGAACCACCAAAACAACAAAGACAACCAGTTCAAGAGCCGATTAAAGAAAGAGTTGTAGAGAATGAATATTTTGACAATGGATCATTAGAGAAATCACCAATAGAACAAGTAGAAGATGCAATTAATTCAGGAAATGGATTACACACTTTGGAATAATGAAAATTATGTTTAAATTTAAAACTTTATTATAAAAAAAAGATGGCAACACCACAAAGAGAAGCAGGTATGATGTGCTGTGTTGGAGTGCAAGGTGTAGGTAAAACTTATCGACATATGCACACCATTAAAGACTTTGTTAAAGATAAATTCTACAACAATGTAAAAGGTCGAAAAGTTCTTATATACGACACAAATGGTGAATTCACACAAGAGCAATTTAAGAAAAATGATATTGAAAACATATCTGTTAAAAGGATTGCATTAAAAGACATTCACGATTGGTGCATGTCAGATTTGGTTGAAGTAAGAAGAATTGATGCAAAAAATGTTGGCATAAAAGAAAAGAAAATCATTCTTGAATACATTATTGCCAATTTTAAGAACGGATTACTTCTTATTGAAGATATAAACACTTACATTTTGTCTATTACCCATATGGAAGAAATTGTAGGTGGTATCGTTAATCTTAGACATAGAGCAGTAGATGTATTGATTTCATATCAATCATTAAGGGCTGTTGAACCTCGAATTCTTCAAAACAGCAGATGGGTTAGATTACATTATTCATCAGGTTTAACCGAAGATGTAAAAGGAAAATTAAATAACCCAGAGTTGTTTAAAATAGCAGAGTTACTTGTTAAAACAAGATATAATAATGGCGATAAGAGATTTATGGTTTATGTACACAATTTTCAAAATAAAATTGAAGGTGCATTTACCAAAAAAGAGTTTAAAGATGCATGTGCAATGTATTTAAGGCTTAACCAAAAGTTTATCAAGCAACATATGTTAATGCATAAAGTGGATAACGAAACAGCAGTTGAATATCTTACTAAAGGTTTTTACGAACAATATTATGGCAATAGTAATAAATAAATAAAGATGGAAAGATTAGTATTTTTTTTATTTATATGGTTAATACTTTGCATTATTGCATTGTTATTAATAAACTTTAGAAAAGATCGTAGAATTGCATATCAAGCTGTTTACGATATGGCAAACGAAGACTTAAAATCACTTTTTGTTCTTATTCTTGCACTACCATTTACTATTCTTTATTCTTTAAACAACATAATAAGAAAGAAGTGATATTAAACGATATTATTGATAATGCAAAGTTGGACATTGTTAATTCTTTACATTTGTTAGAATCGTTACAACTTAGGTTAAAACTGATAAAAAACGACTATTCATCAAAGCAAGAATACGACAAAAACGAAATTGACATTAAAGTACACCAAACTAAAATGTTAATTAATAAGATAAATTCAACAATAAATAAAAAACAAGAAGCTTTAATACTTTCATATAGTTTGTATATGAAGCACCTTGAAGATGTAATGTTATAAATTAATGGATCTTACTTGTGTTATTCTTATTTCAAATGGTCAATATTACCAAACAAGGTATAGCATTGAAACACTTTTAAACAATACAAATTGCCCAATTGTATTCTATTTTATTATTATTTCCAATAAAGTTGATTCAAGACTTGAAAAATATATAAATCACTTATCAGAAGAAAATTATATTGTTTTTGAGTATATAATTTACGAAGAATCAAAAGCTATTTTGTCAGAAATATACAACGATGCTTTAATACAGATAAATTCAAGCGAAATTTTCAATTACACTTGCATTTTTCCTTTTAATATTTTGGTTGACGAACACTGGTTGGAAGATTTAATATTTTGTTATGAGAATTACAATCAGGACTTAATTGAAAAGAAAACACCCGGAATATTGAGTATAAAAACGGATTTTGATAAAGATTTGGAATTAAGCACTATTTGGTTGAGTTCTAAAGACGATTATGAAGGTGGTGCATACCAAGTTTGGTTCAGAAAAAACAACTTTGTATCAGGTATAATGTTTTTTAAAATAATTGATGATATTAAATTTAAAAATATAGGTGCAGTTGGATTTGAAGAAGAACAATTTTCATTTGAATATTCTATAAATGGGTATTCAAATTTTTTCATAAGGAAACAAGTTGGAGTTAAATTACCATTAGAAAGTGAAGTAATATTTGCAAAAAAGAAAGCAAGTAACTACCAAGCATTTAAAAACTACGCAATACAAATAGCAAAAGAGAAAAATAAAAACTTTATACATGAAGATGAATTTAATTAAAACAGAAGAAGTAATCAATGAACAAATTGATTACGCAAAAAATATAATACACAATCCAAGCAAGTATAATCAAATTGAATTAAACAATGCTATGGAAAAGTTTTTGATTTTTCAAGAATCAATGTTTAAAATAACTTTCTTAAAAAACGATAAACTTACAGGTATTGATAAAGAAAATGCAATATCTTTTTTAAAGAATAATTTAACAAATGAAATTAGAAAGATTTCTGCAATTGTTTTAAATTCTTATAATGATTTAATTGATAATAAAAAAGAAGAACTTGCAGTAAGGGAGAAAGAAGAATACGAATTACTTTTAAATTCAATTTTTGAATTAGATAAAATTTAAACCAATGGAAGAAAAAAATACACGAATTAAAACAATGATGATTTATGTTAAAAACACAAACGATACACCGGTAGAAATAAGTTTGTTTAATGCTGTAAAAAACATAATAAAAAAACATTTATATCCAGAAGGTGTAATTATATTAAACCCAAATTTATCCGAAGAAGAAGATAGTTATGAAAAAACACTTATTTATAGTTTAACAAAAGAATGGCAATTTGATAAAATACGAATTCATTACGAGAATTTTACAGAAGAAGATAAGCAATCTTTAAATTTAAAATTAATCTATAAAGACTATTTTACAAATGCATCATATACTTGTTTTTTTAATAGAAAACTAAATAAATTAGAACAGGAAATAAATGGAATTTTAGAAGATTGGAATTTAAAAGGTAGTATAAAATCAACATCTGAATTATTATTTAAAATGCCACCTAATAGTGGTATATGTATTATGTTTTTAGTATATAATTGAGTTAATAAACAAATAAATAAAATTTAAAATGGAAAACAAAAATTCATCACCAGTAGTTAATGTTAAAATACCTAAAGTTTTAATTGAAATTTTAGTGTATGGAGAAAAGAAAGACCAAGAAAAGATTGAAAGATATTTAAAAGACTTACAAGAACAAATGTACACCAAAGATGCAGTTAAGAAAGTAAGGATATTTTTCAAAGTTGACAATGGCGAAGAAACAATTGAAGAAAAGAAAAAAGGACTTATCGAAAATTGCAAGTCAAAATATTATGTGTTTGGAGATTGTGAAAAATATAATATAGAAAAAGATTTTGTAAAGAAAATACTTTCAAAAATTAAAAAATTTGAAACTGCATTTACATCACTAAAAGAATCTGGTGTTATGGTTTCGAAGATTAAACCAGAAGAAAGTAAAGAAATTAAAATGGAAGTTTTAAAATAAATAATTATGACAAAACTGGATAAGTGTTTAGAAAACATAAAAGATAATGAAAAGTTATTTGAACTTTTAGAAAAGAAAGAGAAAACAATAAATCTTTTACTTCAATATATACAAGGTAAAGTTCATTCAGAAGATTACCAAAATGATATTAAAATAAAAGAAAGTCAAATTTATCTTTTAAGAGTTGATTTAGAATCAATAAACTATGAAATAGAATTATTGGAAATTAAGTCAAAAAAGATAAGTCAAAGTAAAGTTATTGGAGAAATGAATAGTTATTATGAAAATTTCTCAAAACAATTTCAAATTAGAAAAGATGAAATGGAAAAAAACTTCAACCAATTGATGGCAAAAGCAAACATTGTTCGTAAAACAAATACAATGATTAATAATCTTTTGTCTAAAACGAATTGGGATTATGTAAATTCAAACATAGAAGCCAAAGTTGATTTCTACGAGATTATTAAAAAGAATATTAAATGATTAGTTTACCTAAAATATTAGTTGCTGGTCCTACTCACAAAGTAAAAGACTATTGCTTTATTGATTGGATAAATAACGTAAAGAAGTTCGATTATCCTAATTTTAATATTTTATTAGCAGACAATACGGAAGATGATGGTTTATATGCTCAACACTTAAATAATACATATAATCAAACATTCGGGAACGATTTTAGATTTAAAGCTATTAATGTATTTAAAGAGAATAATATAAGCCCAAAAGAAGCCAAAAAAATGGGAGTATGGGAACGATTATGTATTTCGCATACATTCTGTTCAGATTATGTATTTAAGAACAATTACAGCCATCTTTTGCATTTAGAATCGGATATTTTTCCGGAACAAGATGTAATAGAGAAACTTTTGTTTCAAAATAAAATGGTAATTGGTTCAGTTTACTATACTGGTTCTGGTAGTTTTAGACATCCGATGGTAAGTATAGAAGTTCAAAATGCACCGGATAACTTTTCTTTTGTACTATTGGATCAGGGACAAATGTTGACATTCTTTGATGGAACTATAAAGAAAGTATCCGCTATGGGATTAGGATGTGTTTTGATAAATAGGTTTGTCCTAAAAAAAATACCTTTTAGGTTCTTGAAGAACTATGACATGGCACCTGATGGTTTCTTTTCAGAAGATTGTCATAGAAATAGGATTAATATATATGCCCATACAGGTTGTTTGTCAAGGCACGAAAACCAACAATGGGGTATATTTCGAATAGATTATAAATAAACTAACAATTAAAACAAGAAAAATGCAAGTTACAATCAAAAAGTACAAAGTACAGGACCTTAAATCAATCACTAATGGATTACATTCAATAGATAAATCATTTACTGATAAAAATTTTATTAAGATAAACGATAATGAGTTGGAGTTTATGTTTGACAATAAGTATTTACAAGCATTAATGAATCTTGTAAGCCAACATAATAATGGTGGTAAAGCAAAATTTATAACTAAAATTTAGTAAAATAAATTTTATAAATATTCTTTAATGTACAGTTCTTGTACATGCAGAAACCTTGTTTCTAAAGGTTTCTGCTATTATTAATCCAAATTCGTACAATAAAACATTTGTTACTGAATAGATATGTTATATAATTTTGGGTAAAACTAAAACCAAAAAAACATGTTTAAAGCAGAACATTTAAAAGCGGCTGGTACAACTTTAGTAGTTGTTCTTGTAGCACTTGCAATCCACCAAAAATTTGTTGCGCCTAAATTAGCACCTAAAGCGTAACAAATATATAAAATTACCCGGCAAATTGTTTTTCGGGTAAATTCTATCCAAGAGAAATCTGCATTTACCTGATGGTATTTTTGTAGAAAGTAATTGTATAGATAAAATGCCAATATAACATATCCACCAGTTTGGTGATTTGATGTTTCATCGGAAAAAACAATAAGAAAAATAAGTCAAATAAACAATCAATTAATCCAAACAAAATCAAAAAATGAAAAAATTTGAAAAAGAATTGGTAAATTACATTGATGGAACTGAAAGAATGTCAGGCTTTGATTCTTATGATTCAGCAGAAGGCGATATGTCATACTTCGATGGAGATGATATGTCTTATTTTGATGGAGATGAAGCATCAAATGCATCAGGTACAGCACATGCATTGTCAGATCCATATGTGATTTCTTACCAAAACACAAACACATCGGCTAACCATACTGTTGTAATCTTCGGTTACAATGATAATTTTGGAGCAAACAATTTCGGTAATTCTACTGATGTTGTAATCACCAACTTACAAACTGGCACTATTGCTGGTTATGGTCGTATGATTGCACAATCACAAAATAAACCATTCAAAATTGGCAAATGGAGATTCCAATCTTCAACACCAGCTCAATTACAAGTTACTTTACAAGTAACACACGTTGATGCCAATGGTAAACAATACATCACACCATTGAACTTGTCAATTATGCGTGATGCATATCAACAACAATCTGATTTATTGGATGTAACCAAGACTGTAACAGTTGATGGTAACACCTATATCAATTTCTTGTTGTATGCTGGAGCTACTGTTACAATTTCAATGTTCCCAGTTGCTGTATTGTCTGGTAAGGCAAGACTTAACGGAGGACACAATCTTAACACAGCACGAGCACCTCGCTTGTCTGGTAAGAATGTTGCACCAGTTATCATCCAAACCACACAAGATGTTAAAGGAATTACTAAAGGTTAATTTCTGATAACACAAAATAAGAAACCCTGACCTCTATATTGGGGTTAGGGTTTCTTTATAAATTCAAACATCAAAAAAAAATGGCTAAAAGCGATAAAAAAGAAATAACCATAATGACTTTGTTGGCAAACGAAAATCCAACAGAATCAAGGAAATTAATTGCTGAATACAATATGCCTGATGCCAGAAACTTTACTGATCTGGAAAAGAAATTAGAAGAACTTTATTTCGTCAAACACCCGGAAAGACAAAGTGAGATAGAAGCCAAATTATACGAACTACACCCACATAAAAATTGGTTTTTAAGATTGGCTAAAACGGATCTTCAAAAATTTAAGAAAATGGAAGAAAAAAGTGGATGTAATGGAGAACATTTTTCAGGTTGTGATGCTTGTAAGTACAAATACAATGACATTTCTGCAAAATTAGGACAATCCGATTCAGATGAATTTGAATATGCGAGTGGTAAAAGTAAAAAAGGAGATTCGAAAGATTTAGCAAATACAGAAGAACTAAAAAAATCTAACGAAATCAATAAAAATGTCTTAGTAGTTAGTATTGCAGCAGTAGTTGCTGTTAGTGTTATTGGAGTTATCATATACAAAATAAAACATAAATAAAAATGAAAGCAATTTTAATTGAAGATGCAAAGTTGTTAGTACCTAATGAAAAACATCAGAATTTCATTGAAACAAGTGATGTTTTAACAAAAGGAACGGAAATAGAAGGTGAACCAATAAATATAATCGGGTTAAGAAGAGGCGAACCATTTACATATAAGTTATTCAAAACAAGTAAAAATAATTTAATATACATAAAAAAGCTAAACCTTAAAAATCAAGAAAAAATGGCAAATTATTCAAATGCAGACGCAGGACAAACACCTACAAAAGTAAATTTAACATTACCTGAAAAATCAAATCGTCAAGAATTTATTGGTTCTGCTATTGGTGCAGTTGCTGGTTTCATTTACGGAAAATATCGTAAACACGACAATAAAAAAATTGCAATGTACATTGGTGTAGGTGCAGTTGCTGGTTATGCTGGTGGTTACTTGTTAAATAAAAAAAATAACAAAATTGCCATCACACCAAGTAAATAATTAAATTAACCAAAAATAATTTTCCTATGCAAGATGGAACAAGGATTATAACTTTAGGTGAACCAAAAGTTAAAGAAGTTGAAATTACTGCACTTATCATTAAAACTGATAATAAAGTTAATTCTACAATTGACACATCTAAAAACAATGGATCTTCTTTCGAAGAAGCATTTGGTTTACACACAATTAAACCAACTAATTGTCCAGAGTTTAGCAATGCAGTTGGGTTAGCACCTGTTGGTGGTTATGTTGCACCATCTACACCATCAGTTGCAAGTAAGTTGGGTTATAGTTCTGCACCAGTTACACCAATTGCACCAACACCAGCAGTTAAAGCTCAACTGCAAACATTGTTAACACAAGTTCAACAAGCTAACCTTGCAGCTCAAAATGCTCTGCAAAATGCAAAAAAAGCTCAATCTGGATTACCACCAAAAACAGATCCAAATGCAAAAGCTATTATTGCATCAGCAAAACAAACTACTGCAAATGCAAATGCAGAATCATTTAAACAAGCTACAATAGCAAGAAATGCAACAAATCAAATGTTGACTTTAGTTGGAAAACCAACATTACCACCAATTAAAGCACCAACAAAAATTGCAAACAAAATTTTATCATATAATACTACTCAAAGTAAAAATTTAAGTAATTTAACATTACAAAAAATACAACCAATTCAACAATCAAAACCAGCACCCGGTACTGTACCAGCATCAAGATTTGATGGAAATTATAGTAATGCTTCCGGAACACCAGATAAGGTTTCAAATATGATTGTGAAAGTTGGAGATGTATTATTTCCAATTGCAATTGTTGTAGTAGGATATATAATTTACAAGGAATACAAAAAATCTAAATAATAAAAAGATGGAAGGCACAAGAATTGTAAAATTAGGGGATGGTTCAACGATAAAAGATGTACAAATTTTATCGAAAAAAGAAACAGTAACATTCCAAGATGCATTTGGTAAGTATTCTAATGCATCAGGAAATCCAATTGCTACTAACAAAAACAAAAATGCAAAACAATCAGTTGTTGATCCAAAAGCTGGATTAAAGAAATCTGCTTTGCAAAATTCATTTGAATTAGTAAGAAAAGCGAAAGAGATTTTAAGTAAAGCAAAATCATTAAAAAATGATAATCAATTAAAATCAATTAAAAGTGAAATAGTAAATCACAAACAATTGATTAACAATCATCTTTCAAATATTTCAAAAATTGGTATTAAATCAGGTTTTGATGGTTTTTCCAATGCTCAGGGAGATACTACAACAAATTCTTACGGAACTACTGTTGATAATGGAGATGGAACATTTACAACTACTGATTCAAATGGAAATTCAATAAGTACAAATTCAGATGGTTCACCAATGACACCACAAAGTACTAATACATCTTCAAATCAAAATACTATTACAGATTCGTCTGGAAATACTACTTATGCAGACTTTAATAGCGATACCAATAAATCACAAAAGACAATTGATGATAATAACAATGTATCAAGTCTTCAAGCGCAAATACAAAACCTTAATAACCAAATCATTTTAATTAACCAAAATACTTTTGATTTGGGTCAGAGTTTAAATGCACCCGGACATAGAGGTAGAATTACTGATAATAATGCAAAAGTAGCAGCGAATAATTCAGCAATTACTTCTTTAAACGCACAATTAGCAACTGCAATAATTACTTTAGCAGGTGATATTGCACAAGATTATACTAATTGGAAAACTGCACAAGACATTCAAACACTACAAGCAGATATTGATACATTAAATCAAGATGTACAAAATGCTCAATCAACAGCAGACCAAGCCCAAAGTGATGCAAACACAGCACAAGATTTGGCTAATCAAGCACAAGCGAGTGCAACAGCAGCAACAAATGCAATTGCAAGTACAACAACACCAGCTGCAACACCTGTATCAACAGTAACCAATCCAGATGGTTCTACAACTACAACAAATAGTAATGGACAAGCAATAACTACACCTGTTGGAGTTAGTACATCGAATTTAGGAACACCTGTATCAACAGTAACCAATCCAGATGGATCAACTACAACTACTTATTCTACTGGTGCAACAGTTAAAACACCTATTGCAAACATAGCTTTGCCAACAACACCAGTTCCAGTTGACCAACTTACAGGGCAACCTGTTTCGCAAACAGGTAATTATCAATCAGGAACTTTAGATAATGCACCTGTACAACAACAAACAGCAATGGATGACTACCAAAGCAATCAATCAGATTTAGGTACTCAATCAGGTGATGGAAGTGATATGACAGATGGTAATGATGGTTCAGAAGAAGAATTCGATATGAGTTCAGATTTTGATGGTAAAGCAAACAATCAATTTAAACCAACTGACTTTCAAGGTTTTGATGAAAATAATTTTGAAGTTGAATATGAAAATGCAGAAGGTGTTTCAGTACAAGCAAGTAAACCAGTAGCAAAATTAGTTGCAGAAATAGGTGTTACTAAAGCGAAGTATGATGATTTACAATGGAGAATAGAACTTGCAAAAGAAAGACCTCAAGTATCAGATCCAAATGCATTATCAAAATTAGAAGAAGAAGCAGATAAGACTTTGGCTAAACTTAATGCATTGAATAAATTGTTAAATAATTACAAAAATGCACCTATTCAAGCTGGCGCACCTGATGCTAATCGTTTATTAGAAGTTGGTACAGTTAAAAGTCATATAATTACAATTGCATCTGCAAAGAAAAAAGCAAGATTGCAAGAAGTAAAAAGGATTAATTATGCAAAAAATAAAGCAAGAAATATTGCACCATTAGCAGATGAAAGTGAAGCTTGGAATTCAAATCATACAAGAGTTGTTGAAATAAATCCAATCACAAATAAAGTTGTTGAGTTTACATCAAATGCAACTGGAGAAACACCAAAAGCTTCCAAAAAAATTGATTGGAAAGTTGTTGCAATTTCTGCTGGTGTTGCATTGGTTGGAATATTTGCTTATAATAAACTAAAGAAAAAATAATTCACTATGAATTCACAATTTCATAAGTTTATTGCTCACTACAATAATACCAGCAATAATAAAGCAGGTAATATTATGATTGGTAAAGAATTGGGAAATATTCTTTACCATCATAAAAATGATTTTGTTTCATTATTAAACGAATCTGGTATTTCTGCGAGTATAAATACACCAAATCAAAAGTTGATTGATGATTATGTAGATAACATTAGTAATAATAAAAAACTTGCTGTTGGAACATCTATTTTACTTGGTTTGCACAACAAACAATCTGGATTTCCGGGCGCAACTGCGAGTAATAATAATACTATAAAATCAACTTTTAATATATTGAAAAACACTTTTGCAATGCACGAAAAGAAATCGAATGCAGAAGGATTTTCAAATGCACCCGGTGGCGATGCATCGGATGGTGGTGCATCGGATGGTGGTGGTTCTATTCTTGGACAAACAGCACAAGGTACTGCTGGTGGTGGTGTAGTTGGTGCTATTGCTGGTGCAATTGGTGGAATTGCAAATTTCGGTGCTGCGTCTGTAAACGCAAAAGCGAAAAAAGCAGAAGCAGACAACAAAATTTTCGATTTACTTCAAAAAAAATCTGATTTAAAAAATTCTATTATTTCGGGTGTAATTGGATCTGCACAAGCAGATAAAGAAGCGAAAGCAAAAGCAGAAGAAAGTAAAAAGAAAACATTAAGGGTTGGTTTAATTATAGGTGGTGTTGTTGTTGGTTTGGTGGCAATTGGACTAACAGTTTACTTTATAAGAAAGAAAAAGAAATAAGTAAATAAAATGGTAAAACATAAAACAACAAAATCAGAAGTTTGGAATAGGTATTTGAAATATATAAAAACACATCCCGGACAAAAGATTAAATATACCAAAGATTCATTATTCAAGACATTTGTAAAACAAAAGAGAAGTATAAATAATTTTCATCAGTTTAGTGGAGAAAATTTACCAATTGAATTTAAAAACTAATTAAAATGGCATTAAAAAGTTACATATTAACAGCAGATTTTAAATCACCTTATGTTGTGATGACTGGAAATCCAAGAAATCCACAAAAAGTGATGGCAAAACAATTTATAAAAGGCGAAATAGTTGATTGTGAATTAAAACACGCAAACAATAAACCAGCATTTCTATTGTTTAAAGGAACTTGTGTAATTCCATTAACCCACGCAAAAGAGTTGGTTGCAAAAGATGTTAAAGAAGAAAATTCAAATGCAGATGGAAAATCAAAAGATGATTCATCTGAAAAGTCATTTGAAATGGAAAGTAAAATTAGTATTTCAAAAAATCCAAAAGTTCAATATTTGGATGCAGTTGTTCTTGGTGGACTAATTGGATTTGGCGCAACATATATGGCTCAAAAGAAAGGTTGGTTAGTGACAATGGAAAAACACGCAAACTTTTATGGTGCTGGATTAGGTGCTGCATTAGGTCTTTATTTAGTTTATAGACATAAAAACAAGTAATATGGAAAAGAAACATCAAGAGTGGATCATTGCAAGTGTAATTGGATTTGTATTCGGTTTAGCATTTTGTAAACACTTCAAATTCAATAAAGAAAATATGAGTGGTTTTGATGGTAAATACATTGATTTATCAGGTCAAGAAGCACCATATTCATTAGCAGAAGGAAAGCATATTAATGTTCATCAAAGACCAGAAGTTCATGTAAATACATCACTTAAACATGCCAATGATGATGTAAATGATAGTCAGCTTAATCAATATTCGGGTGTTGATGGTAAAAGAAAGAAGTTGAAAACACGTTCTGAAATTAAAAAGGCAAAAAACAAAGGAATGATTGAGATTGCAGATTTTAATATGGGTAATTCATTAGATATTTTACAATAAAAAAAATGTCACTATGCTAACAGTAAAAACAAAAGCGCCATTATTTATTGGCACAAAAGCAGTAGCAAATTTTGATGAATTATATTCAGGTATTGATGCATCTTCATCTTCATCTGATATTTTATCATTTCAACAATGGTACAACACCCAAAACCCAAACAATCAAATTTTGACTGATGGAATTTGGGGACCTCAAACAAGTTCAGCTTGGAATTCAAGTTCTGATGCTTATTTGAAATTTATTGCACCAAAAGGAGTATTAATGTCAAGTCAAAACACAGGACCAATTAATCTTGGAAATGGACTTTACGACCTTAATGCACCAGCTAACACTTCAACACCTGTTAGTACACCAGTAACACCTGTTAGTACACCAGTAAAATCATCAAAAAGTTATTCGAAAAATAACACAAGCACACCACCATCAACTGAAAATAAATCTGAACATACAGTCGCTAAAGAAGTTGCTGGTATGGACTTAACAACTAAATTAGTTTTGGGTGCAGTAGGTGTTGTTATTGTTGCAGCAATAGTTACTTTGGTAATTAAGAGAAATAAAAAATAAACTTTAAATTTAAAGCTATGTTAGAAATTAAATCAGAAAAATCGCCAATTTTTTACAATGGTAAAATATATGGAGAAAACAAAAAGTTTAAACCATATAGAAGAAGTAAAAATGAATTTGTTTCAGCAGAAGGATTTTCAAATGCACCCGGTGAAGATGCATCAAATTCCAATGATAAAAGTTCACCAGCATCAAATTCCAATGCTAAAAGTTCACCAGCATGGATGGGTGGATTAACAAACTTGTTTAATTCTGCTGCACCATTAGCACAAAGTGTTGGTGCTTTGGTTGGAGGTGTAGAACAAGGCATAAAAGCAGGTCAATCACAACCAAAAGATGGTGTAAAACCAACTAAAGGTTCAGATATGCAATCAGGTTCAAGTTTGGATAAAAATGCAGAAAAAGGTATGGGAACAGCCACTAAAATTATTATATTTGCAGTAGTAGCTGGTTTAGCTGGTTTCGTTATTTATAAAGCAACGAAGAAAAAATAAAAACTATGGCATACAAAGAAATTTTCCATTCTGGCAACAGAAAATTCTGTTTATTCATCACAATTAAATGTGATAGTAAGAAAAATTTCAGGGTTTGGGCTGAGGATTTTGGAAAAAAAAATTCAAAGTATGCAGATAGGGTTATAGAAGTTGATAAAGAAAGGACAATTTTCTTTTCTTTCCCGGTTTCGCCAAAAGAGTTGTTTATAGGATGTGTTAACCCAAACAATCCATTGGACAATTCTTTTGAAATTAAAATCGAAGAAGGTGCTTTGAGAAAGTATAACGTATGGATTGACGCTCAAACCAACGACTTTTTAGATTTAGCCATACCTTTTGTTCAGACTTGTGGATTTAAAAATGCAAATTCACAAGGTTATATATTTGAAAATAAAGAGTTTAGCATTAATTATTTTGATGTAATTAGGGATCAGAATAATAACAATGCGCCAATGAGTACACCAGCAAGGATTGGACATAAAACAGGTAGAATTGAAGTTTCAAAATCGAGATTCGATAGTTATACTATTCCAATGAGATTAATGATTTTGTTGCATGAATATTCGCACAAGTTCAGAAATCCATCATTGGGATTAGAGATTTCGAATGAAGTTGGTGCAGATATAAATGGATTGTACATCTATTTAGGATTAGGATTTAGTAAAATTGATGCCATTTGTGTTTTTGCAAATGTATTCTTGAAAGCGCAAACAAATGAGAATATGCAAAGAATGAGAAAAATCAATGACTACATTGCCCGGTTTGAAAATCAAGAGTTTGCCAAATTGAATTAATCAATAAAAACATGGAAATATGGGTAGGCAAGGTTTTAAAGGCATCAACGAACAAAATTATGATTCATTGTCGGAAAGTTTATTTCCACCACTAAATTCTTTTACCAAGCCCAAAGAAGAAAATGAAATATTTGATGATTATGACTTTTCGAGTATGGAAGGTTCATCTTTCACAAATATATTTTCAAAATTTCACAAGAATTTAGAGAAAAATAAGATTGACAAAAATATTTTTGGTAGGGGTAATGGTTCTAAAAAGATTGTTTATGACCAAAATGGTAATCTTGTCTATTCAAATTTCGATTCTGCAACATCAGAAAATCAAGAACAGAAAGACATTTTTGGAAACACTAAAATAGTTCCAGCAGATAAAGTTGTTACTTTAAATGGTGTTACTTCTTTTAAAATAACCAAACCACAACCACAATATTCGCCAAGTAAGATTGGATATTACGAAGGTAAAAAACTTAATAAAATAGTTTTAAATATAAACAATAACGGACTTGTTAATTTCACAACAGAGTTATTCAATCCATCAGCACCATTAGATTATCTATACAGCACCAGTCAAACATTAAATGATAAAATTGGTGTTAATGGTTCATCAGAATTGAGTTATACAGATGTTTTATTTTCTTTATTAGCCAATCCAACCTTAATTGTAAATTCCACAATAACATCGAGTGTATTGAATGGAACTAATACAGTAAAAAATCAATTGGCTCAACCAATGACATTCGTAAATAAGAAGTTGAATGGTAATGTTGCAATGCATCCATCTAATATTGCATTAAATATTGACACTATGCAACCTCAAAACGACATAGTGTATTATGACATTGTTTCTTCTTTAGGAAGACCTTTTATTCCAGATGGAATGGATATAATTCAGTACACTATTCTTGCTGGAATGGGTGTAAATATTGCATTTTATTACAAACAAGTTCAGCTTAAAAAGTTATTACTTCAAGAAGCGAAAAATTCAGTTAAAATAATGTAAGTATGCCATTGCCATCAACAAAATATCCCAATAACATAAGGGTTGTTTCTGGAAGTTTAACACCTTTCAATGATGATGTCGTTCTTGAATGTGATACGAGTTCAGCACCTGTTACAATTAATCTTGATACTTTCCCATCAAACTATTGGTCAACAACTTGGAAGTTATTCATTTTAGATAATTCAAATAATGCAATTAATAACAATATAACAATTAATGCACCAAATGGTTATTTAATAAATGGGCTATCACAAGTAGTTATAAGTAATAATGGTGGTGGTGGATTTCTTGTAATAGGAAATAACCTTAACTATATTTGGACACAAAACACAGGCATAGTTCCATTGTACGATTCAGGTTGGAAATATCTTAATGGTTTCAATTGGATCATAGATTCACCGGGTGCAACATTGGCTACATCACTTAAACCACAATATAGAATTGTTGACAAATCAATAATTTTTAGGAATAATTGGATTATTCCATTAGCAGATGGTTCATCGAATGTAATACCATATCAAGTAACAGGTGGCATAAGCACATACGAATCTGCACAATTTGTTGCACCCTACTTGGGTTCTGGTGGTATTTCTAAATCAGATGGTGGTGCAATATTTTTTAATCAAGGTCAAAGGGCTTTAGATATAGCAGATATTCAGTATTTCCCGGATAATAACTACACAACACCATTTTTAATTGGCGAAAGAAGGGTTTTTACAAGTGCTGGTGCAAACTTTGAAGTTTTATTGAGTACAGTTGCCATTATGGAAGTTACATCAGATGGTGTAATACTTTTAGACTTGCTTTCCGATGCAGAAACAGGCATAAATGCTGGATGGAGTGGACTTGGATCAAGTAATTTAAGGTTTTTGACAAGTCAAGTTAAAGCAGGTCAATACATACCAGCATACATAAACATACCTATGGATTATGGTGGAGTTAACCCACCGGGATTTGCAACAAATATGACTGATTTATCAGGTAATATTGCAAACTTTTTAAGTAATCCAACAACCACACCTTTGCAAATAAAAGTTGCCAATTCAACAAATGCTGGTTCACCAGTTACACACTTATTGACTTTGGATCCTAACAATCCAAATCAGATGGGTGGATTTCAATTTAATCCATCACTTCTTAAAGCATATACAAACTAATGTTACCATCAACGAAATATAGCAACAACATAAGGTTGGTTTCAGGAACATTGACACCTTACCCGAATGATGCTGTCTTAGAATGTAAGACAAGTTCAGGTCCTGTTGTTATAAACCTTGACACTTTTACGAAAGGGTATTGGTCAAACCAATGGAAACTTTATGTGTTCGACCAATCTGCTTATGCATCAGTTAATAATATTACCATTAACGCACCTATTGGTTACACTATAAATAACCAATCACAGGTAACAATCAATAATAATAATGGTGGTGGTTATGTAATTATTGGAGATAATAATAAGTATTTATGGGTTTCAACACAAGGCATTTTACCAGTTTACGATTCGGGATGGACAAGGATGGTTGGTTTTAACTACATACCAGACACATACGATACTTATGGTTTCCCAATCATAAATCAGCCATTGTATAGAATAATAAACAAGACTATACTATTTTCTAATTCTTGGATTGTTCCATTGGATAACTTGGAAGGACATGTAATTAATTATAATAGCCAAAACCCATCAAATTATTCAACTGTTTATTGGGGCAAACCATATACAGGAACAAATGGTGGTGTTTTATTAAGTAATAGGGGAACTTTATATTTCAATAATGGATTACCAGTTATTCAAAATAAAAATCATTGGCCTGATTCTACTTATATGACACCATTTATGTTTGGTGCGAGAAGGGTAACATTACAAGATTCAGTAACTGAAATTTATCACACTTCATTAAGTAAGATAGGTATAGATAGTAATGGTTGTGCTTTTATAAATTTGTTGAGTTATTATGAAATGGGCGAAACAGCATTTTCCAATGGTAACTATGCTGGACTTGGTTCAAGTGTATTAAGGAAATTTAATTCACAAGTTTCATATGGTGATAAACCACCATTGTACATCAACATACCATCTGGTGGTATTTATCCTAATCCATCAAATTATATCACAGACCTTTCTAACAACGAAGCAGATTTTTTAGGAAATCCAACTACCACACCATTGCAATTAAAAGTAGGTTCATCGAGCAACACGAATTATGCATATAATTTAAATATCGATCCAGCCAATCCAAATCAGATTGGTGGATTTGTATTTAACCCATCATTACTAAATGGATATTTAGATCCATCAGCAACACCCAATATTAATAATCCATATCTTTACTAAAATTTTTCAAGAAATGAAAGTAGATCCAACAACAAACATACCTACCAGTTCTTCTAAATCAGAAGATTGGGTTAATTGGTATGACGAATTAGAAAGTAATTTTGGTTCTTCACAAGCAAAAGCTTTATTTTTAAAAGCTTGGAAGTTGCGTGGCAATCAAAATGCTAATGACTTAAATTTAAGAACATACCTTAAAAATAAAGGTGTAGTTATTTCAGAATCGGGTTGGGATAAGATAGTAGATACCGGTGCTGGTGTATTTGATGGAATATCAGATATGTTTCATATGGGCAAATACGCAGCAATAGCAATTGGTGGAACTATTATTGTTATTACTGGAATATTGGTTTACAACATCGTAAAAAACCCAAATAAAGCAATTGGAACAGCAATTAAATACGTTAAATAATATGCAAAGAAAAACTAAAATAATAATTGCATCAATAATATTTGTTGGTGGATTAACGACTTACTTGGTTTATAGGAGAACGCAAAAAACTAAGTTGATTACAAAACTAAACGACATCTTGGATGCTAAAATAAAAGATCCATCAGGACAAAATGGTGGGCAAAAAATAATCACAGCAGATGTTTACAATGCATTACCAGATGGTGTTTTTCCAATAAAATTTGGTGACGCAAGTAAGAAAGTGTACGACATTCAAAGGTTATTGAATAGCAAGTTTGGTAGTTCATTAGACCTTGATGGCAAGTATGGTGAAAGCACTTGGGAAATAATGTGTTCTAAAATTTGGAACACAGGTTGGTTCACAACAACTGCAACTGATTGTTACGACACAGACTTTAGTGGTATTCATAAGAAAGCAATAACACAAAAAGATTACGAATCATTAAAAGCATAAGGTTAATGACCTTTAAATGGGCTGAATAAGCAAAACAACAAAAACAAACAATTTAAAAAAAAGAAAAATGGAACTACACAATTTAACAAACGCAGTTAAAAACAACGCAATTGGTGCTGTTGTTGGTGGTGTTGCAGGTTTTTATGTTGCTAAAAAACGATTTAACGTAACACACAAATGGCATTTGGCTTTAGCTACTGCTGTTGGTGTTGCAGTAGGTGTTTTCGCACAAGGAAAAATCGCAGCAAAATCATCAGTACCAACTGCTGGAACAATTAATGCTGGAACTACAACAGTTACTGCACCAATTGTTACAAAGTAATTAATTCAGGTCTTTGCTGTACAATAATACATCAAGACCTGAATTATTTTTTTAATTAATTTTGATTATGGCAAGTTACGAAAGCGCAATACCATATATTCAAAAAGCAGAAGGTGGATTATCTCGTTCAACGACAGATACTGCATCGTCTAATCCATCCCCATATACCTACAATGGTGTTACCGGGTGGCATACCAACAGGGGTGTAACGTGGACAACATTTGTCAACTTATCATCACAAGCTGGTTACGCAGTTACGCAAGATAATTTTATCAATATGCCAGATAGTATTTGGCTATCAATATATAAGATTGGTTATTGGCAACCAATGTCTGGTGACTTATACAACAGTCAAAGTATTGCTAATGCAGTTGTTGACTTTGCTTGGGGTGCTGGTGTATCTGGTGCTAAAAAGGGTTTGATTAAGTTCTTATCTAATAACGGAATTAATGCAACTGATTCTACATCTATTGCACAAGGTTTTAATCAACTTGTATCAACACAAGGTGAAAGTAAGACATTTAATGACCTTATTGATTATAGAAAAAATTGGTTCATTTCATTAAATCAGCCATCAAATCAGAATGGTTGGTTGAGTAGAATGGAAACTTTAAGGCAACAAGGAATAAATCTTATTGGTACAGAAGTTGAAGCTGGTGTACAATTTGTTAAACACAACATTTGGCTTACTGCTGGTATAACTGTACTATTTATGTTTAGTTTAGGGGTAATATACAATAAATTAAAAGAAAAGTAAAATGGACAAGAAAAGAAAAAAAAGATATAATCACTATTCAAATATGGATGGTGAAGTAATTAGTACGGAAATTTTATCCGGAATGAGTGATATGCGCCAAAATCACATAGATAACACCAATTTTTATCCATTTGATGGAATAAAAGTTACAAGTGTTAATAACGTATCGCCAGACACAACTACATCACAAGATGGAGAAGAAATGTCATATGCTGGTGGATTTTTTGGTGCATGGGCTGATTCAATCCGAGCAAAAGGAGAAGCAGAAAAGATTAAAGCACAAGCAATGTCTGATGCAGCGAAAGCTTCATTAGCACCAGACACAACAAGTTTAGATCTTGTTAAAGAACTTAACAAAGGCAACAAAACAACCGAAACAGCACCAAAAACAATGTCATTGGGTGCTAAAATTGGTATAGGTGTACTTGTGGCTGGTTTTATTGGAACGACAATCTATCTTATTGTACGCAAAAAGAAAAAGTAATGAAACCATCTCAAATTAATTTCGATGATTTGTTGGTGATAATAAATTCTGATGATAAAGAATTTGTCCAACATTTGAAAGAAATAATTAATAGAGAGTATAATTTGAGAAAAAATAAATTGCGTAGGGATGCCATTCCTAAAACACATAGGTGTACTGGTATTCCATCTTTTTGGATAGGCGAAACCCTAACATTTGTTAAAGATAGAATCACAAATGGTAGGGTTTGTGATTCTTGTGGTTCAATACATCCAGAAGATTTGATTACTATTTTGAATAAAAAAGGTACATCAGCAATAGAATTTTCGGAAAAAAACTACAAATGGTACATTAATAGAAATCAATTCAAGTTTTATCGGAAGCACGACACTAAAGAGTTGATAGATTTAGTCAATAATTTAATAAAATCTACATGACACAAGCAGAATGGGAAAAACTTACTTTAGATCAGAAAGTAACCCGGATAGATGAAAATCTAATAAAAATGAGAAATGCACACTTTATTCAACTTTCCCTTGTAATATTGGGTGCATTGGGTGTTTTAGCAATTGTAGAATCAAGGGCGAAACATTATTTGAAAGAAGTTAAGAATGGTTTAATAAAGTAAGTATATGAAAATCAAGCCTTTATATATAATCTTACCATCAATTGCACTTTTGGGTTCTGCAGGTGTATGGTTATTTCTGCAATACAGGAAAATAACCAACTATACCATCAAAATGAAGAGGATTAAACTTAATTCTATTTCATTAAATAAAACCGATTTCGACTTATACATAGCATTTGACAACAAAAGTGACTTAAAATTTGAAATAACATCTATTTCAACAGATGTGTATATGAATGGAAAGTATTTGACGAAAGTTCAGAATTTCTCTAAAATAAGGATAAATCCCGGTCCTGATAATCTTATTTCGGTTAACATAGAGTTCAACACAACCGATGCCTTAAATATAATTAATTCCAACTATGGCGATTTGATAAGCCATCAAGATAAGATAACACTTAAAATGGACAACAAAATAGGTGTTTCTTTATACGGAATACCAGTTTACATACCATTCGTTTATGAAACAACACTAAAAGATATGCTTACTAACTAAGTAAACATATTTTTTGTTAAATTTGTTTCCAAATATTAAAACGAAAAATTATGTTTGGTGACTTACTAAAAAGCTTCATCTCACCAGAAGATAAAGCTAACGCAATTGAAGAAGTAATTAAAAACGCATCGCTAAGGATTTCTAAAGAGTTAGGAGTTCCTTACAGTGATTTTATCATTGCCATTCAGATCCACGAAAAGACTAATGAAGATGGTGAAGTAATTCAAATTCCAAAATATTTCATCAACAAGAAAGGTCCTAATGGTGGGATGGTATTTGTCAGAAAACTAACCATTGAAGAAATCTTACAAGAATAAAATATTTAGAATATGGGAATATCGCCAGATTTAGCCAATAGTAAATACGTTACAGGAGTTACTTATTACGCAGTACAAGGTTCTGATAACATTCTATCTATTGATACATCTGTTAATCCGGTAACTGTTTACTTACCAAACATCTTACAAAGTGGATTAGATTTATTTCCAAAAACAATAACAATTCTTGATGCCAGTGATAATGCTGGTACAAATAACATAACCATTCTTGGTATAAATGGTGATGAAGTAAATGGTGGTTTACCAACAGTAATTTCAGTAAATGGTGCTGGTGCAAAATGTAGCATTCTGGGTAAAAATGGATGGATAGTTGCACAAACAACTGACGACCAACCCGGTATAGCGCATGGAACAGGTACACCACCACAAATAGTTGTTTGGGATGGAACAACCCATATAAGGGGATATAATGGAGTTAATGCGAACGCATCAGGTATTTACTTGGGTTCTACACCATCAACAACACTTAATCCTTTTAACATAACCCAAAATGCATCGGGTTATTTAATTTCGAGTATAGCCAACCAAAATCCTGTTTACGGTGCTATCTATGAAGTTAATAGTGACAATGGCTCACTGGTTATAACTACTTATGGTTCGACAAGTGGTGGTTTCGGATTGGCTCAAAGTGGTGATTCTGCAATAGTTTCTACCAATAACAACTTGATATTAGGTGCCTATAATTCAGGTGCCAACATATTATTTTCCGCCAATCAAGGGCTTGAATCTTGGCGAATGAGTTATGCTGGGTTTACCAACACAGGCGCAGACGCACAAGGTTTTATCCATTTAGCAGCAGGTAATTCTGCAATACCAGCCATTTTACTGACATCTTCATTTGATCCATTGGCAACACAAAAGACAGGTGCTTTTGAGTTTAATGCCAACGTATTATATTTTACACCCAATGGAACACGATATGCAATTGCATACACTAATGGAGGTCAAACATTTACTTCTGCAACATGGAATGCAACTAAAATAGGCACAATATATGGTGGTACAGGAATTACATCTTACAACACAGGTGATATAATTTATGCATCTGCAACAAATACGTTAAGTAACTTACCAGCCGGTACTAATGGTTATGTGCTTCAAATGGTTGGTGGAATACCACAATGGACTGCTTCTGCTGGTTCAGTAACTTCCATTTCGGTAGTTTCGGCTAATGGATTTTCGGGAACAGTTGCAAATCCAACCACAACACCATCAATAACTTTAAGCACAACCACATCAGGTGTTTTAAAAGGTTCATCAGGTTCTTTAGTCGCTGCAACAGCATCGGACATCATATCTTTCCAACTTACAGGTTATGTAAGTACAACAGGTACAATAACACCTTCTGACACCATACTTTCAGCCATTGAGAAGTTGAATGGCAACATTGCTTTGCTCACAGGTGCAGTTGTTTATAAAGGACTTTGGGATGCATCAACCAACACACCACATCTTACATCAGGTGTAGGTACATCAGGTTGGCTTTACATAGTTTCAGTTGCTGGTAGTACAAATCTTGATGGCATAACACAATGGAATGTTGGTGATTCTACAATTTTCAACGGAACTGCTTGGGATAAACTTGATGGAGTTGCGAATGAAGTTTTATCAGTATTTGGTAGGACAGGTGCTGTTGTGGCTACATCCACAGATTATTCAGGAATAGCAATGACAGGTGTTAGTTCATATAACGGACTTGTGGTAACACCCAATACAGGAGTTATAACAACAGGTTCTTGGAATGGAACTACAATAGGAACACAATATGGTGGTACAGGACTTACATCTTTTACCCAATATGGGTTAGTTTACGCACCAACTACTTCATCTTTAGGTCAATTAGGACTTGGAACAGCAGGTCAAGTGCTTGTATCTAACGGAACAGGTTCAGCACCATCTTTTCAAACATTAACTACTGGTGGAACAGTAACATCGGTATCGGTGGTTACAAATCAAGGTGTTAGTGGTTCGGTTTCTAACCCAACTACTACACCAGCCATCACCTTATCACTTGGTGCAATTACTAATGTTATTTCTTACAACGGACTTGTGGTAACACCAAATACAGGGGTTATAACAACAGGTACTTGGAATGGTTCAGTAATAGGTCAGACATATGGTGGAACAGGGGTAAATAATGCCGGAACTTTAACTTATGGTTCTAACAACATAACATTTACCACATCAGGAACAACTTCACTTACTTTACCAACATCGGGAACACTTACAACAGGAACTGGTTCAGCCAATTCAGTTGCTTATTGGAGTTCAGCAAATAATCTGACATACAACAGTAATTTTACTTATAATGGTTCAACTTTAAGAGTTTATGGAAGTGGACAATTAATGTTAGTTTCTGCAAATTATAATAATGTAGCTTATCTTGGATTTAACAACATAAATTCTGGCAATAATTCAAGCGCTGGTATTCAATTTCTTTCCGATACCGGGTATATTTCTTGGTTTTACTTAACATCATCAGGTTATACATCATCAGGAATAAACACAGCCAATACATTAGTACTTAGTGCTTATAATACACTAAACTTGGGTTCATTAAATTCAGGTGTAGGTTTTTATATCAATAACCAAAGGATTGCATATATTGATAATAGTAAAAATCATTATTTGTCTAACTACTATGCAACACCAATAAATTTAGATAAAGCAGCAACAAATGGTTTTGTATATCTACCAACATCAGCAGGAACACCAACAGGAACACCAGCTTCATTACCAACAGGTCAAACACCAATAACATTTGATTCTACGAATGGAAATCTTAATGCTTATTTTGGTGGTTCTTGGCACACACTTTCTTTCACATCTTCATCAGTTACATCAGTCAACACAACCACAGGTGCAGTAACACTTACAGTTGCCAACATAGGAACTACTTTAGGTTACGATGCAACTATAAAGACACAACTTAATATACCAACAGGAACTTCTACCATAACAGGATTGATTTCTGCAACAGATTGGTCTAATTTTGAAATGGCATACACCAATATGATTACTTCTTTAACAACAACGGGTAATTCGGGTTCTGCTACTTTGATTTCAAATGTATTAAACATACCAACATATACACTTTCAGGACTTGGTGGACAACCATTAAATTCAAACCTTACATCATTATCAGGTCTTTCGTATTCTTCTGCATCTTTTGTAAAGATGACAGGTGCTAATACATTTACTTTAGACACAAACACTTACGTTATTTCAGGTGGTTCTGGTGCAACAAATAATATTGCCTATTGGTCATCAGCCACAACATTGGCATCGTCTAATAACTTTCAATATAATCCAAGCACAAATAAATTTGCTGTAGGTTCTTCATTAACAGGTTCTTTCTTAAATTTTGATGGAACTACTGGTGGTAATGGTATAGCTCAATATGCTTATTTCCTTAACACAGGAACAACTAATGCAATAATTGGTTCTTTTAAAACAGGTTCATCAGCAGAATTACAACTTGGAACATTTGGAACTTCATATGGATCATCATTAGGTATAATTGGAACAGGAGATTCATTTGTTCAGGCAACCGGTAATCTTGCATTATTATCTACTAATGGTTCAATTAAATTCTCACCGGGTGCTTCATCAACAAATACAGAAGTATTCAGGATAGATACAGTTGGTTTTAATAACGTAGGTTCTTCATCAAATGCTTTCATTCAGTTGAAGGCTCAAACAGCACTATATGCACCAATCTTATTGACAAACACAAGTGCAATAGCACTATCAAGTCAAATAACAGGTGCATTAGAGTTTTATGGAAACAATCTTTATTTCACACCCAATGGAACGAGATATGCAGTTGCATACACCAATGGAGGTCAAACATTTACTTCTGCAACGTGGAATGGTTCAACAATAACAGTTGGTTATGGTGGAACAGGAATAACTTCTTATTCACAAGGTGATTTATTGATTGGAAATGGTTCAGGAACACTAAGTCAACTTGGCATAGGTGCAAATGCTTATGTATTAACTTCCAATGGAACTACTGCATCTTGGCAACCAGCATCTGGTGGTTTATCCCCAACTTTACCAACGAATTCTATATTTATTGGTAATTCTTCAAACGTGGCTACACCTGTTGCTATGTCAGGTGATGCATCTATAACTTATTCACCCGGTTATGGTTCTTTAACAGTTTCTAAAATAGGTGGAAATCCAATATCAGTTGGTGCTGGTGGTTTAACGATAGGTGCTGGTGGTTTTACAACAGTAAATTCAAATACAATTACATTAACCGCAGTAGGGTTAACAAATCTTACTCTACCAACTTTTGGTATAGTTATTTCAACTGCAAATACTTGGACTTACAATTGGGGTTTAACAGGAAATGTTGGAACAACAGCCGGAACTAATTTCATTGGAACTACTGATGCAGTTGATATTGTTTTTAAAACAAACAATTCAGAAGTAGGTAGGTTTAAATCAGGTGGTGGATTAGCAAATGTACCATCTTACAATGGACTTGTAATAACCCAAAATACAGGTGTAATAACCACAGGTACTTGGAATGGTTCAACAGTAGGTGCAACTTATGGTGGAACAGGAATTAATACATACACCACAGGTGATATGATTTATTCAAGTTCTACTAATACCTTATCAAAATTAGGTGTAGGTTTAACAGGGCAAATACTTACAATTAGTGGTGGTGTACCAACTTGGCAAAATCCATCTTTTGTTCCTTACACAGGTGCAACAAACAATGTAAATTTAGGAACATTCAACCTTACAACATCAAATTTATATGGTGGTTCAACAACTACAAGTGTATTAACCTTAAATTCTACATCTAATGCTTCACAAGCATCAGGAAGTGCAGTTGCATTTGCGATAGGTACTGGAACTGCTGGTGGAGTGACATGGGGTTCAACAGGACCATCTTTGGGTAATGTATATCTTGGTTATCAAACACCTGTATTGACTTTATCAAATTACTATAACGTAGGATTAGGTTTTCAGTCACTTAATTCGATAAATGCATCAGGTTCTAAAAATGTTGGATTGGGTGCATTAACAGGTGCTTCTTTAACTTCTGGAACAGATAATATATTTATAGGAAATCAAGCTGGTCAATCAACTATTACAACAGGTTCTTATAACATATTAATTGGTTCAGGAACAGCAGTAAGTGGTTCAGGTCAATTAACATCAATAGCATTGGGTAGAGGTACAACAGTAACAGGTTCAAACCTTGCACAATTTGGTAATTCTACCTATGGTTATAATTTTGGATTCAATAATGCAGCAAGTTATGCTGTTCTTGAATTAAATCCATCGCCAAATATTTTATATCGAATCGATCAACCAAAAGCCTTTTGGATTAAAAATCAAACATACACAGATGGAACAACATCGGCTGGTACAGTAACAAATGGAATTATTGCAAGAATTGGAACACCAACAATGGCAACATCTACAAATGCCATTACTGTAACAAATGCGATAAGCTTATATGTTGACATTCCAAACAATGGTGCTAATGTTACATTCACAAATACCTATTCTATTTGGGCAACTGGAACTATTGCGACACCAACACTTAATTTAACTAATGGAACATATCAAACAAATTTAATACAATCAGGAAGTCAAACTTCAAACTATACACTTACATTGCCATCTGCTTTACCAGCATCGAATGGATATGTATTAAGTTCAACAACTGCTGGTGTTATGAGCTGGATTTCACCACCATCATCAGGTTGGTCATTGACAGGAAATAGTGGTACAACAGCAGGAACTAACTTTATAGGAACAACAGATGCTACTGATTTAGTTTTTAAGACCAATTCAGTAGAGTATGGCAGATTTATAAGTGGGGGTGGATTTAAAATAACTGGTGCAGGTTCATCGTCAAGCACCAATACTTTGCAAGTATTGAATAGTTCTTCTACTAATTTAATGACTATTAGGGACGATGGTCATATAGGTATTAATACTACTCCTCAAAATCCTTTATTAACAATTGTAGGTACGGATAACACAAATGGTAATTATACGTTTTGGGCGAAAAGTGCAAATGGTAATACTACACTCTTTTGTAAAAACGACAATACTGTTTGGATAGGCTCTATTTCTGGCGGAATAGGAGGAACTTTAAATGTTACTGCTTCAACGCCATCTATTGCCGTAAATACAACAGGTTCAAGCACAAACGGTCAAATTGTTTTTGGAGGAAACGGATTTAATACCTATGTAGGTCAAGCTTCAAGCGGATATAGTAATATTTATGGATTTTCTAATTCTTCTTATATTGCTAATTTATCATCTATTGATATTGCCTTAAAGACGCAAGGAGGAAAAATTAGATTAGGTTATGCAGACACCAGAACGGACGTATTGACAATTAATACTTCAAATAGCTTTGCTGGCATTAACCAAACATCCCCATCTACTGCATTACATGTAACAGGAACCGGTTCAAATGCAAGTACATCAACTTATACTTTTAGAACAGAAAGTAGTAATAATGTGGCATCTTTAATTATTAGAGATGATGGTGCAATCGGAATGGGTACTTCACCTCTAACAAATTGTAGAACATATATTCAAGGATTTGGAAGTAATAATACAACAGTAGCACTTAGGGTTGACAATTCATCATCACAAGCAAATTTTAGGGTTTATGACGATGGTACAGTATATGCTTCATATGGATCATTAACAGTTGGAAATAGTTCATTGGCTTCCAATTCAGTTGTTTCAATGACTACTGCTTCAAGTCAAGTTTCAAGATTTTCACCAACTGCTGGTACAACAAATGGTGAATTCGGTTCAGTTGGTAACACCTACGGAAATTTAGGTAATTTAGCACAAGGTTCTGTTTATATTGATAATACTGGTGGTGGAATAACAATGGTATCTTCAAGGGGTGGAACAATTCAATTTGGTTCATTAACTGGAACAGTAAACATTATGCAAATTGTTACAGGAACTTCAAAAATAACTATGAATGGACAATTGAATTATAACTATGGTACACCATCAGCTGGTTTAGTGATGACATCTGATGCTTCAGGCAATGCATCTTGGGGTGTTTTACCAACTGCTGGTGCATCTGTTGGTTCAAAAGTTTACGCAGCAATTAACTTTAAATAATTAAATTTGAACAATAATTTAATATAAAATGGCACAAAACATAAATCCCATTTTCGGCTTAGTACCAAGAATTGGTAGGGCAAGATTAACAGGTCCAAATACAACATCAGATGCTTCATCTACAACAAACTTGGCAACTTTATTAACAGCAGGTTCCAATGGTACAAGGGTTGATGAAATTAGAGTACATAACTCACAAGCAACAGCAGCAGTTTCAGCCGCAATGGTTATAAGAATTTGGACATATGATGGAACTAATTATACATTATTAGACGAACAAGCTTTGCCAGCTGCAACGAGAAGTGCAACTGTAATAGGTGCTTATATAGTTTTTAGTTATCCGGGTGGATTACTTATTCCCTCAGGTACATCTTTAGTTGTAGGACAATCAGTTTATAATACTGCTTCTGACCAAAATGACGTGATAGCAAGGGCAATTGATTATTAATATTTTTTTATGCTACAACCTTTAGGATATGGACATGAAATAGAGTATGGTTCAGATACTTTCGATGGTAGAATGAGCTGGGCATTGCCAAATAGACCATCTTTAGTTACGAATGAATTACTCAATAATGAATTTATGGGGTTTGGTGTTTCAAAAGGAAACTTTTCACCAACAGTAAATTTATCTTTTGATTATCCCGGTAGTATAAAGTCTAATGCAACAACTTTTACAAATGCATCAATAATTACATCTAACCATAGTAGTGGTGGTGGTTATAGTGGTGGATTAGTAGGTCCAGATAACTTAATTTACTTTATACCAAATTCTGGTGGTGCATATTATATATGCCAATGGAATCCATTTACAAATACTTTTAAAGAAGTAGGTGTAAGTATGTCTGCATACCCAACACTTGGAGCTGTTATGCACCCTAATGGGAATATTTATATGTTCCCTTTTCAATCTGGAACAAGAGTATGGGTATTTAATGTATATAATCAACAACATACTTATCTTTCGACTTCTTATCCTAATTCAAATGGTTGTTATGGTGCAGTAGTTGACCAGTATGGAATGATATGGACTGGTATGTATGGATTTTTAGCAACAGGAAATCCAGTGAAATATAATCCATACACAAATACTTTTACAAATTATTCAACAGTAGGTCAAAATGCATATGGTCCTCCAATTTTAATGCCTAATGGAAAAATTGCGTGGTTTCCGTATTCGATAACAAATACAGCAGATTATGTAATAACTGATCCAACAACAGGAATATCAATTGCTTATACAATTCCATCAAACTTGATAGCGACTTATGGTGGTGGTGGAACAGGATATAATTTTACATTTAGTGGTGGTGTTGTTGCACCCAATGGAAAAGTTTACTTAATACCTACTGCAAGTTGTCCTTATGCTTGTGAATATGATCCGGGAACAAATACTTTAAAACCATTTGGAAGTCTTTTAACTTTGAATGGAAGATTTGGCTCTGGTGCTTTAGGTCCTGATGGATATATTTATGCACCACCAATTGGTACTAATTATACAGGAATGCTTAAAATTGATTGGGGTGCTCTACAAATATCAGTAAGCCCTAATCCATTGGGTGGTTCATCAACATTTAGTGGTATTGCTAATAATTACTACAATGGAGCAATTTTGCACGAAACTGGAATGTACTTTGCACCAAGTAGTTTTTATTCAAATGGTGCTATGGTAATGAGATTAAAATTTGATAATTTAAAAACAAGTTACAATTCAAGTTTATGTAGGGAAGTAAATCACTTTTGAAAATAATAATTAACTTTAACAATATAAAAAAAAAGAGTATGACATTAGTAACAAAAAGTTTAGGAATAGACCAAACAACTCAATTGCAGATACAATTGAATGTTTGGGGTTTTGATGTTAATGATAAAATAAGTCAAGCTACCATTGCTTATGATTTGGTGTTACTTGCACCAAACAATGCAGTTGCACACATCATTAGCACAGGCACATATACAAGAAGGGATATACCAGCAGTTTTATATAATACAGGTGAAATTATTACACCTGCAATTTATTACAAGACAGGCGAAATGATGGATGTTACAATTAATGGTGTTGTAAGTCAACAACCAGCTATTGGTGGAGAAATTAAAACACCAGCAATAATTGCAACGGGAACAGAAGTAAAAATACCAGCAAGTAATTCTTACACAAACCTTAAAAATAGTCAACCCGGAGTAGATATTTTGGCAATGTTAAATGCTGATGCAGCTAAAGTTCAATCTATTCAAACAATTCAAACTGATTTAGCTCAAAAATAATATGAATAAAATAACAAATTGGTTTTGGAACAATATTAGTTTGTTGTCAAAAAAAATAAAGAAAGAACAACCACCATTAAGGGGTTTTATCATTAATTATTTATTATTGATTATTGCACTTTTGTTGTCCATAATACTTTTTCCAATAGGTTTTATTTGGGCTTTATTTAGGGCTGGTTCATTAGATAATTATAGTCTATATTTATTAGATTTTGCCAAAATGATTGATAGAACTGGAAACTTTGTTATGTCATATATGTTCAATGACTTACTTATTACCCAAAATGGGTATAAATATGGTCAAAAAGATGAAACAATTTCAGGTGTTACAGGTAAAAACTACATAAATCACACTTTGACAGGTATGGGAGATACATTAGCTAACACTTTGGATGATATTCAACAGAAACATGTTGAAAAAGCAATTGACGATAACCCATCCAATATTTAACATTTAGTATATTTGTAACTCAAAGTATTTATAACCAAAACCAAAAAAAAACGAAAAAAGTATGAAAATCACAGTTAAAAAAGCTCTCGCAGCGTTCTTTGAAATTGAAAATTTAGGTGAAAAAAGAAGTCAAACAGGCGAATTAATTGAAAAAGCAATTGAAATTCCAGCCGAAAAAACCAGAACATCTTATTGGCTTGGTAGATTGACATCGAAATTAACGACAATCAAGAATGATTACGAAAAACAACGTGATGCATTGGTTAAAAGTCTTGGAACACCAGTTGTAGCAAAAGATGAAAATGGTGTTGAATTAAAGAATGATGATGGAACACCAAAATATATAGAAGGACAATATCAAGTTGCAACTGAAAACTTGCAAAAGTTTCAAGAACAACATCAACAACTTCTTGATACAGAAGACGAGATTGAATTAGCAGAAGGGCTTGAATATGAATTATTCGAAGGTATTAAATGGCCTATAACATTTTTTAGAAATTTAGATCCATTCATTAAAGAACCAAAATAAACTGAAATAGTTATGGTAAACAAATTATTGACATATATGGTACATTTTTTATTGGTGACTTATTACTATTTTGCACCAACTTATCATCTTATGGTAATTATGTCGTTTTTTGTTGCAATGGATCTTATTTCAGGTTCAGTTGCAGCCATAAAAAGAGGTGAAAATTTTTCATCAAAAAAATTACGCAATACTGTAACCAAATTTATTGGTTACAGTATTGCGGTGATTGTTGCTTGGGTGCTTCAAAATAATTTTATAGAAGATTTTCCATTAATGAGATTAGTAGGTGTTTTTATTTGCTATATTGAATTAAAGAGTATAAATGAAAATGTAGAAGCATTAACAAATCTAAATGTTTTCAAAGCTGTATTGGATCAGTTAAAGTTCGAACAAAAGAAAGAAAGAAAGTAATTAAACGTAAAATTATGTTGACAAAAGGAATAGATATAAGCCATTACGATCCACAAGTTGATTGGATAAAAGCAAAATCAGATGGTGTTCAATTCGTGTACATAAAATGTACACAAGGTTCTGGATTTGTTGATCCACTTTGTGCTACACATGGACACAATGCAAAATCAGCAGATGTAAAAATTGGTTATTATCATTTTGCAAACCCAGAAACGGAACCTGTTGCACAAGCAAACTTTTTTGTTTCTCAATTGGCTAAATTACCAGCTTACGATATGATTCCAGTTTTAGATATTGAAACCAACAAGTCTAACTTAGGTCCATTGGCAATGGAAACTTGGATTATTGCATTTAATGGTATATTAAATAAAACTGGTCATAAATTAATGATATATTCTTATCAACCATTTTTAGAACAGTTCTTACCACCAAATCATACATTAGGAAACTTACCACTTTGGTTGGCTCAATATCGCAATGTTACAGCACCATCAGTTCCAAAAGGATGGAATGGTGTTGACTTATGGCAATATAGTCAAACAGGTGTAGTAAATGGTGTTTCAGCAAAGACTGTTGATATGGACAAAGCATTTACTGACCGATTCTTCATCAATGCCATTATTTGACGATTCTGATATAACATCAAAAGTAATGTTTGCAATATTTATTGTAGGACTTACTTTGATGTTATATACATTTTTTTTTGAAAAAGAATAATATGACTTTAATAAATAAATTAAAATGGTTAATTAAAGAACTTATACTTGTATTGAGTAATAAGCCATCTTTTTTTTCCATAAAACGACTTGGTAGGACTGCACTTTTTAATGCAGCATTATTAATAAATCTTGACTATTATAGAAACCATAGGACATCTATTTCTACGCAAGAAATATTAATGATAACAGGTGCATTTTTTACTTATGCAGGATTCAATGCAGTTATGAATAGACAAGAAAAAGTTGACGAATTAAAATCGCAAAAAGACGATAACAAAAATAATAATCCACAAGAAGTAATTCCAGAAAAACCTGAATAATTATGAGTACAATCAAGAAATTTTTTATAGAAGCATCTGCACTAATTTTTTTAGGTTTGTTGTCTTGGTTTTTAGTTGATAAACTTTTACAAATTCATAAACAACATAATGTAGAAACAACCATTGATTACAAAAAAATAACACAAGAATTGGAATATAAAAATGATTCTTTAAATAAAGTTATATCTATTCAGAAGTATAAAATAGACGAATCTTTGGATATGATTGATAGCTTAAATAATTTAAAACAACAAACACAAGTAATTTATGTTAAACAAAAGGACAAAGTGGATCATCTTACCCCTACTAATGTTGTTAAGCAACTTGACACTATTTTCACAAAAGCTGGTATTAGATAATCAAACAGGTGATACTCTAATTGCAATAAGCCCACTTCAAGCAAAATACTTAATGAAGAAATATTACCGGGTTGAAAGTCTTAGGAAAACTGATTCTATATGCGAAAAACAACGTGTATTAGCAGATTCCGTTATTAAATGGTATAAACTATCATTCGATGACCAAAAGTTGATTTTAACCAATAAAACAAGCGAATTATCACTTTCTAACGAACAAATTCAGAAGTTAAATGATGATTTAAAGACTGCAACAATAAAAACCAAAAAACAAATTGCTTATAAATGGATTTCTATTGTTGCAGGTTCAATAACTACTGGATTTATGGGTTACTTAGCAGTAACAAGGTAATTACTGATTTTAAAAATCTTTCAATACAATAATATCTACAACTACAATCCAAACTATTATTGGTAAAATTGCAATTGGTTTATAATCCGATAATGAGAGTACAATTAAATCCATTGCCAAAAGAAGTACAAAGAAAAACGAGAAGTATTTTTTAATAATCTTGTAATTACTTTGGTTTTTAATAATGTCATCTTTAATTGATTGACAATTAGAAATAAAATCAACATCATTTTCTTTAATTTTTTCCACCAACATATATTTTTGTGCTGATTGGAAACCCCGAATAAAAGCATCATTATGTGCTATTTGTTGTTCCCATGAATAACCTTTAAGTTTTGGACACATTATCAATGCATCATCTTGTGCCAGTTTTTTAATTTGTTCTTGTGTCATTTGTCTGCGTATTTTTTAAAAATTACAATAATATTCCAAATAAATATAGTAAATCCCATTGCAATTAGTACCCAATGCCTAAATCCATAGTGCCAAGTTGATTCGTGGGAATTATTTGGCAAATAAAGACAACCTTTATAGTGATAATAATTGTCGTAATATTCTGTTGTTCCACCATTGCAATGCCAATCCCCTAAAAAAGTGTGAAAGTAATCTCCAACATAAGAAGTTAAGATTAATATACAAAAGAAAAAAACTAATTTAAATTGGATGTGTAGTCTATTCATTTCTTTTATTTTTTTTTAATTTTTAAACCAATTCTTAATTTAGTAAATCAATTGCAATTCCATCTACAAAAATGAAAAAACCACCAATGGTTACGTTTGATGGAATACCACATAGCATAAATAAACTCTTATCAAATCTTTCAAATGCATCTTTAAATTCTTCTAAAGAAACTGCACCAAATTCATACGAATCCCCAAAAAAACGTATGACATTTTTATCTTCATCATAATCCCACATACCACCACCGGAAACATTTTTTCCTTTTGCTAATTGATAATGATATTCAACATAACCTATTTTAAGGTTACCTTCTTCAACAATGTACTTTCTGTTTTTCAAAATAGATTTGGTTTTATATGTTAAAAGTTAATAATTCATCAAAAAAATTAATAATTATTTGTGCCAATACATAATCATTTTTTATTCTTTCTCTTTCTTTTTTCTTTTTTTTTCTTGGTAGAGAAGTAGTTTTATTCCATTCAGTAATTAATTTTTCTTTTCTTTCTTCCCAATATTTATTATCAGGAATGTAAGGATCTAAATACATAATTATATTATTAATAATGATAAAAATAAAAATAAACAACCCGAAGAAATTCTTCCATAATCCATCCATAAAGTTGGATTCCACTCTAATGATATGAATACCCCAATAAGATAAATTATAACACCACAAGTTAAAATTGACATTATTGAAGCCAATTTTCTTTTATTATTATAACCATCTTTAAAACCATTTGCATAAGCACTTCTTTTTAAAAATGCTAAGTGTTCAGATTCTTCATTTCCGGGAAAATTAATAGGGTATCTAAACTCTGATAATCTCCTTATTTCTTTATCACTTATTTTCATAATGAAGAAATTTGCATCCAATGTGTAAATTTATTTGGTTGAATATCGGTATAAAAAGTTTGTTTTATACCATCAAGATTTTTACCTAAAACATCTCCATTATAAGCATCTTGAAAAGTAGGTAGTTTTTCAGAAACTGGAATCCATTTTGGTTGAACAGAAACATAATTATTCCAATCTTTCATTGCTTCAATAACTTGTTCTAAATCCCATTTGGCATCATCTTTCAATAAATGTTTGCCATAATTATCTCTAATAAATTCTTCTGGTGTTTTCATTATTTTTTATTTTTTATTTTATTATGAAATACATCTTGGAAATAATTTTTTATTTTATTTTCAATTTCTTTTTCAAGTTTCTTTGTCATAGAAACATCATCTTTTATTCCATAACACACTATAAATTCGTTATTAGTAAGTTCTACTTTAACAAGATGGTTATTTTCATTTTCATCTTGAATTTCAAATTCAAAGTGTTTAATAATGTCATTAATCTTGATATTTTTAATTATAGCCATAAAGTTATTTTTAATTTATTGATTAAAATTTTCACCTAAAACTCTTAATTGCAACCTCATTAATTTTTGACTAACAATATTTTCGACATCTTTAGTTAAATCTCCATAAAACAAAGTTTTTATCTGATTCAACATAATTTCACAATCAGCTATTTCTTCTACTATGTTCTGCAAGTTTTGATTACATTCATTTCTTCTATATTTTAGTATAGCTTTTATCAACTCGCTAAATTCTTCAATAACCATATCTTCTTGTGCAGACTTACCAAATTTATTAACAGCATTCTTCATTATTTTTAATTGTAATTCATTCATATAAATAGATTTTAACCACAACACTATGAATAGTGAGAGTATAATTAATAAATTTGTTTTCGGAAAAATTATTCATTCTTATTTATGTTATCCAAAATGTTTTGGAGCTTTATTTTGCTATAAAATAGAAATTTGATTGTGCAGTAACGAAATACTTTGGTTTTCTTGAAGAACAACCGGTTGTTACTAATATTGTGAGAATTATTACAAAAAGAAAATTTTTCATAAGTTAAATTTAATAAACAAATATAATTAATTTACCTGTTAATAACTAAACTTTTCTGATAAAATAATCCAGATCTTCTCCATTATCAACTTTTACTTCTACTATTATGCATTCATCTCCATATTCGTATTTTAACGACTTAGTAGCATCTTTGTATTTGGCAAAAACATCTAAAATCATTGCATTATTTGGATTTGTTAAGTAATCTGCTGTATATATTCTAAATTCTGAATGCATTTTAGTAATTTTTATGACTTTTTACATCAAAAGTCTGTAATTATCTCAAATATATATCAAAATTCTTTATTTTGAACAAATCATTTAATATGAAAATCAATTATATTTTTTGTTTAATATTTTGATACTTTTAATAACATCATTTTTTGATAAACCAATAGTTGAATTAGTTCTGATAAAATTATTTTTCTGTTCCAATAAAAAATCGTTATCGTCATCCAAAATTAAATAAGCGAAATCAACACCATTTTTCTTTTTAATGAAATTTTTACCATTGTTCGAATGAATATTACAATCTATCCATTGTTTTATCTCCACACCTCGTGGTATTGATAAGTGAATTCCTTTTTCTATGTATTTGTAGGCCCTAATAGTTACCCCAACAATATATTCACTATACCTGAAATTATTTTCAGAAAGTTTTCTTTGTGTTTTTTCAACAGTATTTTCTCTCCAACTGGAAGATATAACCAGTTTTGATCCAGTATTATTCAATATTTCACCAAGAAAATTTTGGCATTGATCTGTTAATCCCCAAAAACCATTTTCAATACTTGCTGGTGTTGCTATAACTCCATCAATATCTAAAAAAATATACTTATCCATATTTATTTGGATTTTTTTGTGAATTTATTGAAATATCTTCTTATGATATAGTTTCTAACCACAGAAATGGCTGTAAAACAAAGCGTGGTGGTGCAAATTTGTGTTACTGATGTCTTTACTCCAGTTAAGTAATAAACGAGCGGTGAAGTGAACAAATTAACCCCAAATCCAATGGCTGTATTAGCAATAGATTCTAAGATAGAATGTTTTTTTGATTGCATTTTTTAAAATATTAAAGTGTTACCATTTTTAAGTTCATTACATAAGGTATTTAAAATGTAAGACAATTGTTCAGGTGTAATTAACTTACTTGTTTTGAATTTAAAAAATCCATCTGCGTCAATTACTATTTCAATTTTTAAATCTTCATCCATATTTTATTTATTTTTATCCAAACGATGGTGGAATCCATTTTATTTTTGTTAATTTATAAATAAGTAATTGTAAATAGATAATATTGTCGAAGTATAATTTTTAAAAGGTAATATCATAATAAAGATGTTTGGATAACATTTTGTGGACATTTCTTTAATATCTTCAAAAGCCCTTTGGCTGCACTTCTTGTACTATTAGCTCTTTGCATCAAACTTTTTATCTGTTTTTCGACTTCTTCTGGATTATAAGATATATAATAACCCCGACTTGTTCCAATAACTGGCAATATGGAATAAACTCGCATGTAATTTACAAATTTTCTTAAACGAACATCATTCATTTTGAAAGATTGACCAGTTTTTGAAATTTCTACATTGATAATAGAAACAATTTCGTTTGAATAAATTGTATTATTGACTTTGTGAGCAATGAAAGCATCTACTACTATTGGTAGAAATTTGATTTCTTCCTTGTTTAAATCAGCAGTTACTTCTTCGAAGTTTGTTATCATAGTTATTTTTTTAGTTTATTTTTCTAAAATATAAAAACAGCTTGATGATTTAGGATTTCCATCTAAATCGTGAGTCTTTAAACATGGATTATTCGATACTTTGATCCAATATTCACCCGGATATTTTTTTATATAAACTTCTTGATGAACAATTATTTCAATTCCAGATCTAAAAGTTCTTTTATTACCAAGAATGTATTCTGATGGTTTTAATGCAACTCGAGGCATATATTCCGGTTGCAATTGATTAATGTATTGATCCAATGTCATAATTATCTACGTTTATACCAATAAAAAAGTTATACAAATATACAAATTCAACAAAGAAAATCAAACAGAACTACTGAAAATAACAATAACAAATATTAAATAACCAGATAAACAATCCGGGAAATGAACGGAAAGGAACGGAAAGGAACGGAAAGGAACGGAAAGGAACGGAAAGGAACGGAAAGGAACGGAAAGGAACGGAAAGGAACGGAAAGG
>Ga0214246_1000023_pt1 | contig 68454 bp, 95 predicted proteins | sample TroBogypolimnion_41_FD_153084 | JGI IMG/M metagenome (GOLD analysis project Ga0214246, IMG submission 153084) | Freshwater microbial communities from Trout Bog Lake, WI - 29MAY2009 hypolimnion | ecosystem: Environmental > Aquatic > Freshwater > Lake > Hypolimnion/Profundal zone | place: Trout...
GGGGAACCAAAAGCTACTGCGGCCCAATCTGAGATTTTATGGAATAACTTCATGAGCCTGCCTTAGCTACCATAGAGGTGTAGGTGTTCTGACCAATTACGCCCTTTTTCTTATCTGAAGCCAAGCCTGGATACTTGCTCTGATATACCGGAACAAGTGCAAGCTCTTCTGCAGTAAGAACATTTGATACTAGGTTAGCTGGAAGTAAACCGGCACTAGCTAGTGCCCTAGCTACGATAAGCTCAGCAGTTCCCTTAGCTCCCACTTTAAATACAGAGCTACCAGGAAAAGGAGGAGCTGCAATAACTGTTGTCTTAGCGGCAGGAGTTGTAGTGGTGTTGTGTACACCTGCAACGCCAGCTCCGCCAATAGCAGTGACTCCTGCAACACCGGTAGCTAAAGCTTTACTGTTTACAGCTTTAGTTTGAGTTGGTTTAACTGCTCCAGGATACTCAGGGCGAACGATAGCTAGTACATAGAGATAGGGGCGATGAACCCTAAACACTCCATCACCATTAGCAGGATTGCCGGATGACTTATCTGGTCCAGTATTGAAACCAATACAGGTGAGTCCATCACGTGAAGCATTCTCAATAATCTCTACGTGATCTGCAACTCCATTGCCAGACCAGGAGTAGAAAACCAAATCTCCCGGCTGTCCGGAATACTTGTCAACGACACGGCCCTTCTTTTGGAACCAAGTTAGGCCGGCAGGGCAATACGCAAAGCCCTTCTCAGTTTGTGCAGCTACCAATGCTGAGAGGCCAGCTTGGGCAAATACCCAGCTGACACCCATAGCGCAATAGCTCTCATTAGGAATGCCGTACCAAGTGCCATAAGGGTTCTCATTATTAGGGCCCTCGATAAACCCAATTTGGGTCTGTGCAATGTTTACAATATCTAAACCGCTACTCATGTGTCACCTCCGCTGCAGGATCTGTACCTGTCTTGCGATATCTAAATGTCTCCCACAATGGGGCTGGAATCTCATGTATGCCAAAGCGTGTACGGTGGTGAGCCTCACAGAGAACCTCTAGATTTCCTGGAGATTCAATCCACTCCTGGAAGTCTTCATCATTTTCAAAATGTAGTCCGAATGCTTTTTCAACTTTAGCAGGGTCCATATTGTTGATCTGGCTAAATTCTATGTAGCTGTGATGTAGCTCAGGTCCTCCAGAGCATAGGTCATCATCAATTATGCACTTCCATAGGCCTTGCTTTTTAATCCTAGCCTTAGCCTGATTGAACAAGTGGTAGTGCGGATCTGTCTCACGAGGCTCATGGGCAGGGATAGAGACAGCAAGGTGCAGGTTCATTGCTTGCTTATGTGCGTCTGTCACTGGTAGATTAACCTCTCTGCTAGATCACCCGGTGTCACAAGGGCGTCGGGCTTTTTACTTAGTGAATAGTTTGCATGCTCATATGCCTCAGATACAAGCTCTGAGCATATAAAGCCCTGTCTCCTAGCTAGGGATATCCATAGCTTAGTTGGAGGTAGTTTTAGGCCGAAGGCACGTAGGAAGATTACAAAGATATCTAGGTAACCATATGGCTTGCCTATTTGAGCTACAGCGTAATCTACTATCTCTGTGCGCTTTTCATCAGTAAGGCTATCCTCATGCTTATTCCAAGCAATGACAGGGTACTGATCTACCTTGCCAAACTTAACTCCAGTAGGTCTGGCTTCGACTATTGAGCCAGCACCGATATAGATAACGGCATGATTCCATCTACTTGTTGTAGTTAGTCTGATGAGGCCGCCAATAAAGCCGTTAGTCTTTACTACGCCGTAGTCACCAGGACGAGGCGTGTAAGACATTATTCTACCTCTACGTCGTCTACGTGCTGTTCGAAACGACCTTCTAGCTTAGCCACTTTAAGAGCAATCTTTTGTTGATTATCTCTAAGATCTTTAAGAAGAGGAATAATCTCTAGATTGATCTTATCGTTAAGAGATGATCCATGGTTAGGGCGTAATTCAGATAAGTAGTGCTTTATAGTCCAACGAAAACCAAAACCTATTGCTCCTAGAATTGCAAGCGCTGCAGAGATTCCCTGCAAAATATTGATTGTATTATTGCTCACTGAATCTCTCCAATAAAATAAGCCGGCGTATGCACATATTGTGCACTACACCGGCTTATCTGTATCGCTAAACGTAACTACTTGAGTGTACTTACAATCTCCTGACCACGGTACATTGTCTTACCTTTATGGATATGTACTTGATCAAAATGGAAGCTATCATCATCTCCATCTTTAAAGAAGATAACGCTTACGCCTTGCTGCCAGTTTTCAAAATACTGAAGAGCCTGCCCTTTACCATCAACACCACCCTTAACCGACGGTACAGCCCCATCAACTCTGCAGAGGCAGCCAGGTGAGAATGACACACTTTTGATAGACTGATCCCGATCAAAGACAGTTTTGCTTTGTTGTTCCATACGATGTGTATGACCAAAGAGCGTGGAAATATTTGGATTAGAATTCGCATATTGAGCAGCCGTAGAGCCAGATGAATTAGCCCTATCGCCGTGCATAGCACGAAGACGCTTATTAATCCAATGTGCAGCAGCTGGGTAACCATCAATAAACTCCACTCCTAGTTCATCGCAACGTAATAGATTTTGTAAACTTAATACTGGCCATGAATCTGGCATGTTTGCTACTTTTATACCGTAAGCAGCAGCAGCGTTGTTATTAACGAAACGAGTGAGACGCTTATCGTGATTACCTTCAAGAAGAATAATTCTTGCATCCATCCCGGCATTAGCACGTTGCTCAGCAAGGAAACGATGGCCACGATTAATAGCAAGTTGGGCAGTGTGTGCAAAGTTAGTCTCCTGTTCATAAGTACCATACATAGGTAAGTCTAGGAAATCTCCTAGGTTAATAACTTGGGCAAGAGGGTGACCGTGGTCTAATCCTACAATTTGCAAAGCCACATCCATGGCGTCTTCGTCATGAAATGGATCTAATGATCCATCTTCATACTTACGGTAACCAATTTGTGGATCGGGAAGAGCTACAGCTACCTTCCAGTCGCTGCTAATTAAAGCAGGTGTGCGAACCTTAGGCTGCACAATTGTTGGGGCGGCCTGCTGAACCGGTTGCCAGGCAGGGCCTTCTCCCCACTTAGGAGAAAGAATAATCTTTGTATCATCAGGATTTGTAGAAAGACTTACCTTGCTGATCTTTCCCACATCATCTGCGGTTAGGCCATTGGCCTTAAGTAATTTATCAATGGAGCTCAGTGCACCATCGGCTTTAGCGGTATTGTATGCGTCTTCTAGCGACATGAGCAGTTCCCGTTTCTATGTTCTTTGAGAGATGTTAGTCCGAATGGTGCACCTGCATTTTTGTATAGCGTATGAAGGCTCCTCGTAGAGAAGTCCTCATCATTTAAAGATTCTAGGAAAGCTCTGTGATCGGCTTCCGTTAAAAAATTGGCCCACTGGCCCACTACGCATTTACCAGCAACGTAGGTATTCTCTTCTTTTGCTTTAGAATACAAAGCATCTAAACTCATTGCGCCCCCCCAATTAGTAATAGCAGGACAACCTAAGTCATCCTGCTATCAGTATATCCGATTTAGTAGGAAGTTTCCATTCCTTCAGACCATGAATCCTTCTGACGGATTGTTGCTGGACTTACAACACGGCCATTAGCCTGTGTTAGTCCTGCTTCTGGTGCTGTTGGCTTTGCATAGCTTGCGCTAATGCCATAACGAGCACCTAGACGTTCCTGTCCTGCGTAAGGGCGGTTAGCACGAACGCTTGGGGTCTGGATTGTTGGGTCAGCAGCAGCGGTGCTACCTTTTGCAACAAGCTTACCCTTTTCAGGCTTAGGAGCGGTGAAAGAAACGCCCTTGCCTTCTGACTTACGGCCTTGTGTATTTTCAGCTGCTACTGCAGCATCAATATCTGATTTTGCCATGTTGGTACCTAACTGTTAGAGATCTCTTGGTACTAATAATAGATTAACTTACCGAGATTGTAAAGACTATTGCAGAGATGTTGCCATCCCTTGACTCTACTGTGGTAAATCCTGGACGGCAATTAAGATCTAAACCACGAGGGGCCACATAGCCTCTAGCGATAGCGATTGCCTTTACTGCCTGGTTTACTGCTGAAGCTCCTACTGCCCGGAGCTTAATCTGTGGAGCCTCATATAGTGCGTGTGCAATAGCTGAGCCTACAGCTTGGGCATTTGATCCTGCGCTTACACGCAAGAAGTTCTCTTCTGAATCAGTCACGATTTTTAGTCCTTTAGGTTCGATTTGTATTCGCCCACCTAAAGGCATATATTACGGTGTATCGCCGTATCCCGCATCCCTAATTAGCTTTACAAAATCTTCTAATCTAAGACAGGCCATGAACTCCCCAACAGAGGCCTCTCCCTGCCCATTTAAGCGGAGAACAACTACAGGTAGGTCTTTCTCATTAGAGCGTTCCTTAAGCTGCTTCATAGCCCCGCTAGGGTTGAAATCAGCCCTAGCCTTTACTTCCCAATCAATACCAACAGTACCGGTAATATCAGTGCCAGATCTACCAGCACCCGTACTTTCTGCGAATGGAAACCCTCGTTTAGCAAGGTACTCAGCTACTAACTTCTGTGTCCGGTAGCCCCGATGTTTCCTGCTCTGGCTTGGCATTTAATCCCTCCCGCTCTAAGTACTCGTCAATCATTTTTTGATTATCAGCCATCTCAGCCTCAATCATAGCAATCTGACCTTCGGTAAGCTGATCTTTACCAGCCTCAAACATTTGTTTACCTAGCTCTTGAGCTTGCATAAACCGAGCCATATTAAATCGTTCACGGGCTTTAAGAAATTGGGCTTGTTCTGCTTGTCGTGCTGCAATTTTTTCTTGACGTTTACTCATGTTCTACCTTTCTTTAGGCCACTGTAATTTTTGAAAACCTCTGAGGCGGTATAGTCACTATTTTTACTTCCACATCCTGGCAAACTTACTAAAAGTAGGAAGCCCACTAATAATATGCCAACGCCGTCCATGCCAAGCAAAACACACGCCCAGGGTTGCCTTATGTGCATCAAAGTCTATAGAATAATAACGGTAGAACCCTTTAAGGTTTTCATATTTTTTAATAGCCTCTGTAATCCACTCTTCTTCACCGGGCAAAAAATCGTCCCATTCCCCATAACCATCGCAGTCTGGGCAGATAGAGATATCATCATCAAAGTCTGACTTAGTAAACACAACAGAATGGTCATCTCCGATAATGCCATCTGGCGTTGCTTCTCTAAACTCGCTTAGGTATAGCCAGCCCTGTCCATCACAGTCATAACAAATCATGCTGAGAACCTCCTAGTTCTTGATCGCATACCGCCCCCATCTGAAGTGCGGCGAGTTAGCTCACGAGAGACTACTTGTGAGTCCCTCTCTACATTGAGAGTACGAGTCTCAATTAACTTACGAAATGCGTACTTAATATCAAGCTCATGCTGTAGATCAATGATCTCCTGAGTAGAAGCAATCTGTGCCTTGATAAGAGCGATTCGATCGCCCTTAGCTCCGGTCCAGTTCTTGATCATGCCGGCAGACTCAGCCCCGTCTAGAGCTCGTTGGGCTTCCCTCTCATTAATAATAGCAATAGCCTGAGCACCAGCTAGATGATCATTCCACTGAGTAAACTGAACAAAGAGATCCATAAGGCCCTCATCATCCAGCTCGGTAATATCACGAGGTAGGTTTGGAATATCAAACTCTGGCTTAGCTGTCAATGAAAAGCCAAGCTCATTTAATGATGATAATACATCTCTACTAATACTCATTTAGTTTCCTTTCCAGTACCGTCACAATATGGACAAAGGCTCCAGCCAGCATGATCAGCATCAAGCCTAAGATCAGGCCAAGACCAATCTACTGACTCACCTACAGCGTAATCCTCAGTAGATTCGTAATCTAACCTGTCTTCAACAGCAATATAACCATAACCATCGCAGTCATAGCAAGTCATCCCAACTCCTTCTCAATCGCTTGAATAGTAGGGCAGGGGTAAAGGATTACAGGTGCATCCATAGGACGGCTATCCATGCAAGCACTGCATAGTGTCATCGTGTTACCCATGGTTGGCTTATGCAATTCCACTACTGCGCGAAGGGCGGGGTATGCATTAGTTCGTGCAGAAACTTCTGCAACTAAATCTTCAAGTCTGTCTATTTCTGCCAACAATTCATCGTGGGTCATTCATTTTCCTCGCTTCCTCAATAGCATCTTTAGTAGTTTGATTAGGTTCATTCGCGTATTGCTCTTCCATAAAGTCATGGTGAGCATTCTCTACTGCTAATTTATCTAGCAAGTTATTAACACAATACTTAACTGAGTATTCGTAGGTATTACCGCAATCTCCGCATTGCCAAATTAATTCGTCTAGGTTCACTTCAACTCCTTCTCAATCGCTTGGATAGTTGGGCAGGGGTAGGTAAAACCAATATCGCAACCTTCACAATTTTCACCCCATTCTCCATCGGGCAAAGTTATTTCTTGAGGCTTATGCAATTCCACTACTGCTAGAAGAGCAGCGTGCCATTGATTTCCCCACACCATTCGCTCATCTATATAGCCAGTTGTCCTATTTAACTTTGCCAGCAATTCATCGTGGGTCATTTTGCCTCCTGGAATGGGGCGCAACGCTTGCAGCCCTTGTTAGGATCAATACTGCAAACTGGGGGGCGGCTATTCTCAGCTGCCCAAGCTACATCCAAAGCCTTATCAAAGATCTCTGCTGTAAACTCTGGATTGTAAGTTACTACGAACTCTTTGTATTCCTGATTAGCTTTAAGTTCATAGATAAATACAATCTCTTTTGGTGCAACCTCTAACACGCCCTCTTCAACCATTAGGTGACATAGATGTAGGTATACCTGGCCCTGTAGCTGGTGGGCACGGAAAGGAGTCTTGATATTCTTCCAGGCTTTCTCAACGTTATCATCAGCCTGAGCCATGATTGCTGGAGCTTCCATACGGATGCCGCCTGAACCAATAGATTTAATTTCAATAAGGCAGTCATCGCCTAAGCCTTTGATCCAACCGTCAGCGTGACCACGCATCATATGCTTGTCGCTACGTAGAGGCACTTCCATGTAGGTAGGGATCTCTTCCCAACCTAAGTCAGTAAAGCTAGATGATGATGACCAGAAAGGTGCTAGCTTTGGCGTAGACCACTTACCATAGAGAACGCCCATCTCTCTAAACCAGTTCTGCCACTTAGCATGGATGACGTGTCCTTCTGCAAAGATGGAAGCTAACCTAGCGGTAGGCTTATCACGGGTCTCAACATAGTTACCCTTGATAGCGTGGTACTGTGCTAATGCACACCAATCGTCCTTGATGATATCTGAGGGATGAATGTAACTCATATCACGATCATCGAAAGGACGTGACAATACATGGCGCTCTACTGCGCCCATGAGTCTAGTCTCCCGCTTGTTAGCTGTAAGAAATGCTTTTAAATCTTTACTGGCAATAGTCTTAGGTTTGCCCATACTTTCTGCCCTCTTTCTCAAACCACTCTTCTAGAGTGATCCCCAGTTTTTTAATCCTGCGCTCTACAGCATTTCGCTCTCGGTGAGACATGCCACCAAATATTCCATGCTGTTCCGATTTTAGTATAGCCTCTTTTAGGCACTCTTGTCTAACCGGGCATGGAGGCTGACCGTCTTTACCCCAGCATATTGCTTTCGCTTTGTCTGCGATAGGTTTGTATAGCGCCTTATCACGTGGAGGAAAGAAAATTTCTGTGTCTTCTCCTTGACACTTTGCGTCGTAACGCCATGTCCATGAGGGGTCGTCAGAGTAACGTAAAACCAATTATTCACCTTGTTCATCGTGGCCCCCCACTCCCTTATTGTACATTGCATCAGTCAATTCATGAAAATGGTGCTCAAGGATGATGACATAGTCTTCCCCGTCTAAGTGGAAAGCTAGCACCGGTTCACGGCTATCTAGGATCGCCTCTGTGGTGATCTTATCTAGGATAGTTGACTGGATGCTGAAAGATTTCTTGCTAGTCCACTTGTGCTCAAAGAGATAGTGGTCATTCCGCACATCGCCCTTCCGGGACCAGAAGGCCCCAGAAGCAGCGCTGCGTGCCCCGTCAGTTAACTTAGCCAGCCTCTTCTCATGCTTGAGAGACTGCTTTTGACCCTCACTCTTCATCTGGGGCTTCCAGCATTAATGCCGGACTATTCTTAAGAGTATCCATAACAGCTGCACTGATCTCATCCCTGAGGTCAATCTCTTCTCTTAGAGAATCAATAAGAGCCTGAGAGCCCTGCCACTTACGGTCTTTGTAATACATCCAGCCGCCACGACGGTCTACGATACCATTGAGGATAGCCAGAGCAATGATCTCTTTGCCGGTGTCATAGCCTCCGCCGTTAACCGGACCACCCTCTGCAAAGTAGAAGTCTAGGTAAGCAGTCTGCTGTGGGGGATAGGTCTTGTTCTTAATAGTACGGACACGGATGGTCTGCCCCACACGCCTCTTCTCCTGTCCGGTGCCTACCTCAAGCCAATCGTCACGCTTTACTTCGCAACGAACGCTGTAGGCGTAGTCTTTGCCAAGACCTCCAGGCGTAGTACGAGGATCGCCGTGCATGACGCCAATCTTCATACGGTATTGGTTGATCATGATGCCCAAGACTGGGCGCTCTGATTCAATCAAATCACGCTTTGTAGCTGATGAAACTTTACGGAAGAACTTGTTGGTGATTAATGCTCCTCGCCCCACAGTAAATTCTTCCATGTGCTTCTCATCTTCCGCACTAGGAACCAAAGCAGGAAGGGAATCAATAACAACCATATCCACCGCTTTGCTTTCCATGAACTGAATAACTGCGTCAAATGCATCCTCCATACCATTAGTCTCTACAATGATTACACGCTCAGTATCAACCCCGCATAGTTCTGCGTACTCAGGGTCAAAGTCCTCGGCAGCAATCCAGACAGCTGTGAACTCTGGGTTCTTAGCCTGGTTGGCTGCGATTGTCTTAAGTGCTAGAGCTGTCTTGCCGTGAGATGCCTCACCTACAAGCTCAACCCATCGGTTCATAGGCCAACCCCCACCAAGAACTACGTCTAGGGTGAGTGAGCCTGTTGGGATACGGTTAGGAAGATTGACTTCGCTAGCACGTACGACTGTGCCAGCACCAAGCTTCTTGTTGATATTAGCTACTACCTTTAATGCTTCTGCATTTAGAACTGCCATTAACCGATCCTATCTACGATAATATTTGGATTAAATCCTGCACCTTGACCTACTTGTTTAGCCGGAGTAGCATTACCTCCACCACTTCCTCCCGGCATTCCTGCACCGGAACCTTGCTGCAACAACGGGTAACCACAGTCGTAGCATCTAGCACGCTGTGAACCTTGTGGGGCAAAGTAATTGCCTGAATAACAATTAGGACAGTTATCAGCTTGCCTCTGGCTCTGAGCCTTAGTCAAGGTCTGATCTGTCTTAGGATCATAGGTAACTGGTGCATTGCCTTGTGAAGGCCTGTATACAGTTCCAGGATTAGGAGTTACTGGAGGAGTACTGCTGGGAGCAGGTGCTCCGCCTCCAAGCTTACTTGCCCACCAATCATTCGCCACGTTTTGTTCCTTTCTCCTCTATGAGACCTAAGTTAAATAATGTAGAGACGCAAGATAATGTTGAGGATAGAGCTACTAACCTAAAGAGCTTAGTTAGGTTCTCTAAATCTTCTAGCCCAAACTTCTCTAGCTCGTAGTCATCTTCTAATGCGTATGCTGATACAGCAATCTTTGATGAGATCTCTGCATGTGAATCTATAAACGGAATAAGTTGAGAGAACCTTTCCAACCTATCCTGGCTGGCACGCTCCTCCATCTCAGCTACTTCGTCTGAGATAGGTGGAAGTCCCATAGCCTCTGCAATCTCTTCTGCAGGCATAAGCATAGAGTCATAGATGACCTGCCTAATGAGTACAGGAAGAGGAGTATGTGTTACCCGGTTGTCCTCAAAGACAACCCTCTTCTGCTTCTTCTTGAAACGATCAAACATTACTTGGCCTCTCCCCAGCGCTGTACAGTCTTCACATCTGCAATCATAGGGATGTCAAGAGCTTTAATACCTTCCATAGCCTCACGAATTGCTGCCTCTGTTTCCTCTGCCAAACTATCAGGAGTAACAGTAACTAGTTCATCATGGATAGTAAGAATTAAGCTAGCCTCATCCGGAATCATCTTGTGAGCTCTGATCATAGCAAGCTTAATCAAGTCTGCTGAAGAGCCCTGGATAACTGTGTTAAACGCCTGACGTTCTGCTCTAGAGCGTTCCCATTGAACACCAGAGCGTAGATCAGGAAGGTAGCGGCGACGTCCCATGTAGGTAATTGCATAAGGAACCGGACCACGGTTACGGCTTTCAGTGATGATCTGCTTCTTGTACCTAGATACTGATGGGAACTTCTTCATAAAGGAGTCCAGCAGATCTCTAGCTTCGTTAACAGATACGCCAATGGATGTGGCGATCTTGTCAGGTCCCACACCGTACATCATGGCTAGGACTAAAGTTTTGGCAGCAGATCGGTCTACCCCTACGGTGCTGCCGATGGTGGTATAAATGTCCACACCATCCATATATGAGCCACACAAGATTCTGTCTTTACTGAACGACGCAAGTACACGTGGTTCAATCTGAGAGTAGTCAGCTACCACTAGCTTGTAGCCCTCAGGTGCAATAAACAAGTTACGGATAGCCTTACCGTTCTTAGTACGTGGGTTAGGCACGTTTTGAAGATTAGGGTTACGACTTGAGAAACGACCGGTCTCTGCACCATACTGAATGAAGTCAGTGTGGATACGGTTCTTGATCATAATAGACTTCTTAGCAACGGTCTTAGACTTACCCGCAGTTGTGCGTGTAATGTCTCCACCCAAGTAAGGAATCACATAAGTGGTTAGAAGTTTATTAAGATCTGAATACTGTAAGAGAGCATCTACCAAAGCATCCTTGCCCTCAAACATCTTGATAGCAGGCTCAGCTACGGAGTATTCATTGACCGTAGGGTTCTTACCCTCATCCACCCGCTTCTGTCCTGCAGGAGTTAGGAGCTTAGGACGTAGACCACGCCCACCCTCTGCCTTCTTAGAAAAGAGAATAGACTGTTTCTCAGGCACGCTATTAATGTTAAAAGCTTTGCCAGCAAACTTATAGATGTTTGCCTTACAGACCTCAAGCTGAAGTTCTAGATCTGCTTTGAGGGTAGCCAAGGAATCCACGTCAATATCTGCGCCACGTAGTTCCATGTTACAGATAACCTCAAGTACATCCATCTCAAGATGGAAGATACCGGAGAGCTTGTCGTTGCCTAGGTCTTGCTCGTACTTCTTGTAGAGCTTCCAAGTCCACTCAGCATCTAGGCCGGCATACGTAGCCACCTCATCAAAGGAATACTTCTCTACCTCTTTACCAACGCCCTTAACCATTTCATATCCAAGCTCACGCTTCAAGCAGTCAGCAAGACCTAGGTGTAGGCTGTTACGGGTATTGAGAACAAACGCAGCATTGAGCGTACAGAAGTATGGCTGTGCTGGCAGCTCCTTAAGATACTTTGTAACGCTCTGTAAATCAAACTTTAGGTTGTGGCCGATCTTAAGCTTATCGCCTGTGAACAAAGGCTTAAGTTTTTTAAATACCTCTGCAGGAGTTAGCTGATCAGGAGCCTCTGTAAAAATCTTTGTAGCCTTACGCTCATCCTTACTATAATCAGAAGGACGGATAGGCAACCCCTTTAGAATACGCTCTTTAACTGAGGGAAGCAATGGAAATTCAGTGCGTACGTAATCACCGTTTGGATGTCCCATAGGGATAACATCTACACGGCCTTCTGTAGCCATGGCGATCCATGTAACAATATTAAGACGTGGATCTCCACGGTGATCGCCTACTGTTTCAACGTCAAATACAAAAGAGTCTTGTGCCATATAGGCATCAAATACCTCGTTGAGTTGTTCAGTGGTTGTAACTATATTCATTGCTCTCCCTCAGTTGTGTTAAGGGCCCGGAAAGAAAGGAGGTAAAAACCAGGCCCTCAACATTTAATGGACTAGATTAGTTAGCTGATGCAATCTCACGAGCGATCTCAGCCAATTCAGCCTTAGTGGACGTGTGGAGAGCTTCAGGTCCAAGAGGTTTCATTGTCTTAATCAACTCAGCACAAGCGACTGGGTCTAGTTGCCATTCCTCAGCAAGGTCACGTTCCTTCACAGGAACAACCGAATAAGTAGTCTTCTGACCTGTGCCAGACTTGCTTACAGCCCAGTAAAGATCTGGACGGTTAAGTGGGCCTGTCTTAGGATTAGAAGCAAGCTTCTCAAGTTGACCACAAAGACGAACACCAATGGTCATAAGTTGGACCTGTGGATCTTCATCTGAGAGGTTGAGAACAGTGAATGCAAACTTTTGATCTGGCTTACTGCCAACTGCAATTAGTGGATCATCTTCACCGATGCTGATAAATGACTTCTTACCAGGACGGTTGATCCAGTGCTGCATGAAGACCATAGGTTCGTCTGAGATAAACTTAATTAGTTGTACATCTTCATCAAAACGGAAGTCTGTAGCAAATGTACGAGTAGGCTTAGCTGCCGCCTTTTTAGCTGCTTCCCAACCTGTTTGAATAACAGATGAGTGTGCAGGTACTTCGTTTTCGTCTTCTTCAATAAACAATTCAGCAACTTCTTCAGCTGTCTCGGTTGCGTATTGATCAACGTTTGGAACGTCTGACTTGATTTTAAGTGAGCTGGTCATGTTGACCCTTTCGGTAGTTGGTTGATATCTGGGACTATAGTCCGTACGATAGGTTGTTAGTTTGTTTCTTGATCATGAATCTTCTTCCAGGTTTCTGCTAACTCAATAGACAGATCTGGGTGACGATTCCAATCAACTCTCGGAGACCCAATGAGACCCCGATCTTGGAAGCTTTTAATAGTTGCCTCAATCATTACTTTGGAATACATACGCCAACCTGGCTTCTTTACTCCATCAACGATCATAGACTTAAGACGATAGGGTGCACGTGGAATGTATCCTTTGCGTTCCCAAAGTCTTACTGTAACTACTGGCCTTCCCAGTGCTTGGCACAATGACCCTACACTGTAAAGTTCTACCGACTTTCCATTCGGTAATGTTTTTACCTGTGGATTTGCATCCCAGGAATCTAGTATTGCCGGCTTCTTTGCTGCCACACCTGGCTCTAAAGGACGGCGTTTCCTTTTAGACCCTGGATAAAACTCTTCTAAGTCCTCAAAGAACTTATCAACATTGTCTTCCATGCTATTCCTCTACGATATAAAAAGCATATGAGACACTCTTAGGGAACATCTCATCAATCTCCTCTTCTGTGAGAAGACCATCGTAGAGACAAGCCATTACTTCTGACTCATCTAGTACTGGAATCATCTTAAAGCAGCGGTCATAGATATCCTTTTTCTTTAGGATATCTTCTGCTACGGCTTGGTTTAAGGATTGCGATACACGGCGCTGACGTTTAAGAGCTGTTACGCCTGCAACATTCTCAGGCAGCTCATAGATAAGGTGTCCCTTTTCATCAGGCTCTCCATCAGTGTCTACGATATCAGACAGTTCTGACTTGAGTTTGCCCACATCTTTAGACATATCGTCAATACGACGCTTAATAGTAATATACTCAGCAACCTTAGCTAACAAGGGGTTGGCTGGCTTTGGACTTTCTTTTTCAATAACCTTTGGCATGAGTCTCTCCTCCTGCCTTTAGGATACCCGATTATTTTAGGGATTGCAAATCGGTATCTAAATAGGCTCTAAGAGCCTCAATAATTACGTCCGTAACGGTACGCTTGTCTTCGGCTGCCTTGGTCTTGACAGCAGACCAGAGCTCATCTGATACCCGGATGGTGCGGGTTGGGGTCTTCGGTGCGTTCGGCATAGTGGTACAAGTCTAAACCGAAATGTTCTCCAAAAAAGCCCTAAGTGTTCCCACAGTTAAGTTCACCCCACCGGCCTCATTGATACCCTCACCATCAATAATGGCATTGGCTACAGACATCTTCTGTACTAACATAGAATGCTGCCGTTCTTCAATAGAACCTTCCATAAGAAAGTCCTGAATAACTATTGACGGCCATGTACTAGACGCTCTACGAATGCGCCCATTACGCTGGAGTGCGAGGCCCGCATTCCACGGGAGATCATAGTTAATGAGTAGATTAGCCTGAGGAAGATCCACGCCATAGCCACCGGCATCACTAGACACAAGAATACGACAATCTGGATCAGTTTGAAACCAGACCTTAGATTCTTCTTTTTGTTTTGCATCCATCTCTCCAGTATATTTTGCTGACATATATCCTAAGTGCTCCATGATAAGCCAGACCATATGTACATAGCTTGTAAAGATGACAACTTTGTTATCATCATTTTGATTTAAGAAGTCATCTACATATTGTTTGAGTGCAGCTAGCTTAGGAAACTTTGTAACCTTATCTAACAATCCGGCTTCCTTCAGCTGTCCTACATAACCGGATGTAGTGCTGGACTCCATTAGGAGATCAGGGTGATCGCACAACATTCTAAGTGCTGTTAGCTTAGACATGACCTTACCTTTTAGAGCATCCATAACATCGTTAGTCTTCTCACCGGTGTAATGAGAGAACAGATCAAAAGATGTGCCAAAAGAATCTACGGCCTCATCCAAATCGTTAAGAAGTTCCCTGGCGATATGCTTATACAGTTTAGCTCCGGCGCTATCAAAACCTACAAGAACAGGCTCAGCAAAGATGGTATCCGGTAGATATGGGGCTACATCAGGGTCTTGTTGACGCTTTCGTACTGACGCTGTGGCCATAGTCTTGCTGAGGGTTGCTAGGTTCCGGTAACGCTCTACTCCACCAAATTGGTTGCGAACAATAAAGGTCTTATCAAATAGATCAAAGCGACCAAGAACCTTGCTATCTACAAACTGCATGATGCTATAGAGCTCTTCCGGCTTACCGTTTTCAATAGGGGTTCCGGTAAGGGCAAACTTAACTGGGCTCTTTATATCCTTTACGTGCTTGGAACGCTTAGACTTAAAAGACTTAATAGCTGTTGCCTCATCGCAGATAACAAATCCACGGGATAGTAAGGAGACATAGTCCCAGTCATTTACAATCTGTTCGTAGTTTAGGATAACGTAATCAACGCCAATGCCACTAATAGCTTCAGCGTATTGCTTTGCTCTTTGTGACCTACTTCCATCAATAACTAAAGGGATAGCAGCTCCACCGGTAAACTTTTTAATCTGCTCAGCCCACTGATACTTCAATGAAGATAAGCAGATTACTATCCCTGCGTCCTGGATCTCTCCCAGATCTTTAAGCTTTTCAATGGCAGCAATTGTCAGGACAGTTTTACCCAGGCCAAGGTCGTAGGCCACAAGCATCTTCTTGCGATCTACCATGGCCTCTACGGCCTCAACCTGATACGGTAAAAGTGTTCCTGTAAAACTCATACCAATTGCTCAGATTTCTTTTGTTTTCTTTCTAGATACTTTTCTTTACGACAAGTAGTACAGTACTTTATTAATGTTCCTGCCTTAGAAGGTTTTTCTACATCGTACTCATGCCCTCTAGGACAAAGAGAAAGGTCTGTGTTGTATACCCTTGAAATACCTCTACGAATATTTTCTTTCTTAGAGACTTCTTCAAGGTGATCTGGATTAACACAGGTCTTTACTCTACACAGATGATCTATTTGAGTGTTATCACCAAGCTTTTGTTTAAGTACTGCATAGGCCATACGGTGTACTAGATACAACTTGCGATTGATAGCATACCTACCATAACCATCCCAAAGAGACCCTTTCCATAACCAGCAAGAGTCCGTCTTCTCAATCTTATTCCAAAATCTATCTGGAAGTTCTTCAATTGAGTTATAGTCTAAAGAGTTATCAGCCATTAGATCCTCGCCATCAAAGTAGTCTTTACTGCAAACTCCAGATCTTCAATAGAAGAATTGTTATGCACATAGGCATCAAACTCCCAAGCATCTAGATCATGCTCTGAGACGTGATCATTGACTGCCTTTACCCCATTACGCTCTACACGCCATATCTGTGCGTTGCCTTCTCTAAAAGGGGACTTAAGTACTACAGCCTCATTTTGAAAGCGCACATCAGTTACAACGTAGTTACCGTCTCCTGACATAGTACGAATGGCTTTAATAATCCAAATATCTTCATCAATAATAGTTCTAGCACCTACTCCCAATGCCTGGAGTAAACGACGGACTTCAGGTTCTTGTTTAGCAACATCCCAACCATCTCGGTCTACAACAGTTTTTAAATCCCATCCCCCACCGTCAAACTCAAACCCAACTATGGGATTCATTTTGTATAGAAGTTCACGAATAGGGTCAGCAAAAGCTACACGCTCAAACCCATGGTTCTCTACTAGATACTTAGCTACAGTGTCTTTACCTGACTGGGCGTACCCAGATAGTCCAATGATCATACAAATGCCCTTTCTCCAAATACTGAATGTTTAGCCTTATCCACTCCTAGTATAACCTCATCTACCCCCATATCGCCAATATCTTTGGCATCTGTGGTGTAGTTAAAGAACTTACACTCCAACCCATTTTCTTTTAGCTTTGCTAGCATCTCTTTAGATGCCTTCAATCCAGCTGCGTCTACCTTTGGATTATCAAAGGCAACGATTAAACTATCAGCAGACCTCATAAGGTTTAACTGATCCTTGCTGAAGGATGCGCCGTAAGTTGCAACCCCTCCTTGTATTCCCAATGACCATAGCTTTACGCAATCAAGCGGAGACTCAACTATGATCATAGGGCCGCCCTTATATTGACCAAAGCCAAAAAGAGTTTGAGACTTCTTAACTCCTGTAGGACGGTTACGAAACAGCCGGGTCTTCTGACCCTTCTCCTGCCAACCCATAAGCTTTCCTGAATACGGGTCACGTATAGGAAGAACCCAGGCGTCCTGTCTTGTATCCCAAACTACTCCGTAGGCATCAACGGCCTCCGTAGACAATCCTCGGGCTTCTAAAGCCCATTGTGGAGGAGATGTGTAGACTGCTAAACGGGCTTCTGACATCTCAAGTACACGGGGAATTGGGACATAAGAGTTCTTAGCCTCCTCAAGCTGCTTTACCAACAGCTCAAAGTTGACCTCAATATTTTGTCGTAGCCAATCCTTAGCAGCGTCAAAATCAAGACGGCCCCACTGAGTCTCAAACTCATTGATCTCAGCTACAAGCGTAAAGAGGTTGCCCTTATACCCGCAAGAAAAGCAGTGGTGCACACCGGTCTCTACATTAACAGACCAAGACGGATTAGAGTCTTGACGACCGGTACGCTCCAAGTGCATTGGGCATAGGCCGATAAGCTCATCGCCTCGCTGGGATACCTCAATACCCATACGAAGCAAAGCTGTTTCTACATCGCCCTCACGATACATACTTACCTACTTACATTCGTTACAATAGTTAGCGGTCCTTACATTGCCATACGCTGTTCTATACATACGGCCACAATGAGAGCAAAGTACGTCTACTCCAGCTTTTTTGTTTTCCTTACGGGCATAAGGTGAGCCTTGAGTTAACCAAATCCACATTATAAACATGCCCGAAAAGAAACCTAGGTATCCTACAAACATAACCATTAGTCATCCAATCCGATATTTACTCCAGGCATTGGGGCGGTAGCTAATGTGCCACACTCAATGCATTCCATAGCTTCAAAGTACGCTGCGACGTATCCTTCCTCATCCCAGCTAACCTTTAAGTTCCATACATAACATCCACAGGGACAGACCATTGTTGGAAAGTCCCCACGAATATCCATAGCCTGCGTGTAGTCAGGCTTTACATCAATGATGTTTTTAATTTCTTTAACCTCTTCCGGTCCCTCGGAGTTGTTCCTCCCCATATACCGTCTAAGTTTGAGGATTGCATTGCGTAGTCTAAACATTTTTCCCTAATCCAACAATCGTTACAAATTGCTTTGGCCTTGTTGACCGCTTCTAGATCTGTATAGAATTCTGGAAAGAATAGATTTGGATCTTCCTCTACGCAGAGTTGTGTGCCGTTAAAGATACTAGATTTGCTGCCCAAAACTTCCGTACTCCTCAAATCGTCCACCCTCCCAATCCCAAAGTAGGTCGCTGCTTGCTGGGCCAGAGTTACGGCTAGCTACAATACGAAGTTCACGGGATGAGTCATCATCTTCATCTTGCTTCTGTAGACCCAAAATAACATCTGAGTCCTGGAAGAATGAGGATGAGTAACCAATAGAGTCGGCACTGACTTGGCGCTTCTTCATCTTCCAAAGAAGTACCTGAGTAGATACAACCAACGGAATCTCATAGCGCTGCGCTAGACGCTTTAAGTCACGAGTAATGGATGTCAAAGCCTGTGGAGTACCAGCCTCACCAGACCTCTCATCAATCATAAGATAGACACCATCTACAAAAACAATCTCCGGCCTGATCTTCTCAATCTTTGCCTGAAGACCTGAGACTGTCATAGCAGAAGCAGAATCTGTTAGATAGAACTTTTGCATGTTTTCCATGCGCTTCAAAGATTCTTTATAACGCTTCTCTTCATCAAGGTTAAGCTTTCCACGTGTGAGACGTGAGTGTGCAATGTTGGCACGCATAGCATCATGACGATGTTGCTGCTCAACGTTAGTCATTTCAAATGACTGGAACATAGGAACATGCCCACGCTCATGAACGTTTACAGCAATCTGCATAGCAAGAACAGACTTACCTGTCTTAGGTGGGGCAATGATCGTGATCAACTGACCGGCCTGTAGCCCAGCAGTCGCCTCATCAATAGTGCGGAAGCCTGTTGGGTATCCAAGTAGACCACCATCACGTGTCTTAACATCAAGGTACTCTTGATAACGCTGTTCAGGATTATCAGTCAGATCAAGATCAGAGCTTTGAGAGACGCCCTCTTCGTATAGCTGAGCAACACCCTTAGACATCTCAACGATAGCAGCGCTGTGATCGCCTGCAGCAATATAATCTGCAGCGTTCTGAACAATCTCAATAGCATGCTGACGCTTGCGGTAATCAATAAGCTGGTCTACTAGGTACTCTAATGAGTCCTCAACAGCAAGTAGGCGGTAAGTAGGAAAGTTATCCTTTACCGTTACTGCAGTAGGAACCTCTTCGTACTTAGTCCAGTGCTGACGGATAAACTTCCACACAGCCTTGTTCTCTGCAACAAAGAACCAATCATCTTCAATACCAGCTTCCATAGCCGGTACGATCTCCCTAGAGTAAACTACTTTAGAGATCAGCCTCTCTTCATTATCTGCCGCCATTGTCTTGCCCCAAATCCATATACCAATGCCCATAACGCAAACCACGTTCGGGTATATCAATTACATGCTTAACCTCTGGCCTATAAGGTAGTTCTGCCACGAGGTCTGCCACAACGTAATACGCTGTCGCATAGTTAAATGGATTAGTCCCTAGATTATCTAGGTCCTCAAGTACCTCATCCATCTCTTGCTGTGTGTAATCAAAACCTACAAGCTCTAACGAGTACTCATAGGTATCCCTAAATCTCCAAAAGGTTGCTAGCGCTAACCGATTGTAGGAAACTTCTTCTTCGGGTATCGTAATCCCGAATACTTTTTTAAGAGACGGGCGACGATCTATAATGCAGTCAAGAGTTACGATAACTCTTTTGGGAACTTCATTTGAAATATCGCCCCCACGCATAGTTAAAGTACTTCTACTCTGCCATACTTACAAAGAAACTTTCTGAACTCTGATGGATCTGTTCTAGCTACTTCACTCTCTTCGGGTGTTGCAGCTTTAGAAACTTCTACTGGATACACCCCATCGTTATCCATCATGCGACTCTGTACAAACTTTGTGTGTTTGCACATAGACCTAGAAGAATAACCGAGACAGTTGCAACGCAACCTTGCGCTCTGTAGATTGATCTCTACCTCGTGTACTCCAGTATCAGATAGGAAGATCTGGGTTGCTTGCCATTCGCTCAATGTCTTATCCATTCTTTCTGCGATCCCCTCCAGGTGCTTTAACTAAGACCAATCCAAAAGCTTCGTTGATGAAGCTCTCCATCGGATCACCGTATTTGTTCCACTCTTCTATCGCAGTGTTTGATGTAACTAGCGTAGGTAGTCCTCGGTTGAACCTTGCACGAAGCAACTCGTCCAGAACATTTTCAGCCCACTGGCTCTGTGTTCGGTACTCCTTGCCCACATCATCCAATACAAGTACATCCAAATTCAGTGTACCCGCATTGCCATAGATCCTGTCAAGTTTGAGTTGGTTCTCCATCTTGTCATCGTCATCTGACCAGCTAGCCTTCTTGAGCCTTAGGAAGCTTGGGTAGTCTATAAACTCCCCCACCGGTTTTCTTAGATCTCCCGGCATAGTCTTAATTAGCTCTTGAAGGGCTACAGAGGCCAATGTGGTCTTGCCATGACCTGGAGACCCTATGTATAGGAGTCCGAGGCCTGAGAGGCGGCTTCCAGGGCTTCTAATGACCCCTCCAGCTTGGACTGTACTGACCCACTCCATAGTTGCCTTTTTAGCCGGGGTATCCTCAAGGTCTGAGAACTCCATCCCCATTGACTTGAATGGTACTCCTGAGTTCATGATCTGTTTACGGATACTCGGACCTAACGTATCAAGCTTGATCATTTACTCTCCTCCAAGTAGCCTTAGTAACTTCTCCTGTTGTGCAAGTGCTTCTGGTGTTTCATAATCCACCGACTTCTTTGCAACGATTCCGTGAACCGATGGGTAGAACGCAAAGAAGCGTTGGTAGAGCGGCTTACCGATTCCAGCATCTCGGATGAGACGGCTATCGTTAAAGAACATTCTGATAGCTTTTAGAATCTGTACACGCTGTACGCCTTCGCCTACCTGCTTGTTAATCCAGCCTGCAAGACGTACGTTGTTAACTTGGCTCGGTACATTGGGAACCTTCTCGTGACAGAGCTGGTAGAACTCTGCAACCAAATCGCCTGTACTCCAGAGTTCCTCTGGTGAATCGTGGCGGTTACGTCCAGCCTTCTCAGTCTTAGTAAGCTTGTACTTGGCGTTTAGGCGAGTCTGACGGTCATCAACCTGACCTACTGCTCCTGGGGCTGCCTCAATTTCTTCTGCTGCTCTAACACGAGCGGGCTTTACCTGAGGTTCTTCCCCATCAAGATTCCAAGGCATCTTCTCTCCCTCCCGAGCTTGCTCGGGTATAGATAATAATCCGTTAGGATTATTATCTATATTAGTACTAGTAGTGTTATCACTAATAGATATATAGTTATCAATATATAGATGCCCTGACTTTCCCTGACCTGAAAACCCGTTGTCGGTAGGAATAAGCTTTAAGGCCTCTTCTGTAAATTTAAGCTGGGATACCCACTGGCCGTTGTTCTGCATACGGACAGAGCGGATGTATTTTGCTTCCTTCAACTCGTTAATGGCAGTCTGAAGAGCGTCACGGCCCTCCATGACTTCATTGGATGCTTTTAGCTCATCTGCGGAGATCACACGACCCTTTGCCTCAAAAACGGTAAAGAGTGCACGAGCTCTCAAAGAAAGCTTTGAATTTAAACTTGGATGAATCATATTACCCTCCTGCTTTTAGTTTAGCGCCTAGGGATACGGTTTGGCAAACCACGGGCAGTTCTTGGGTTTACCCCGGTGAAAAGCTGCTCAACTAGGTATGACAAAGTTAGCCCCACAAAAGTGGCAGCCAATGTGTAAACAGTTAGATACTTAAGTCGGGTATCCAGGTTTAGACAGAATAGAGTAGAAAGTACAAGGGATGCAAGTCCCCTCCACTTTCCTAGATTAAAGATTAGACCTTCTACCGCCGTTAAAATACAAGCGGTAGCAAGTCCGGCAATTAATATTGTGGTCATGCCATCAGTTTACTGGCGGAAAACACACCTGTCAACTCCGAAGCTTTGACCGATGCTTGGAGTAGTCGGTGCACAGGTTACTGTGTACACAGCGTAAGATGCATTAAGTGTTGTGGCAGATGAGAATGTGTTGCCAAGATATGCCCAACGATTAGTCTGTGTAACCGATGCGCTAACAGTTCTTGTTCCTGTTGTTGCAGGGATTAAGTTGTTGTTAGCGTCATAGAAGTTAACAGTCAATGTGTATGTTCCAACCGATGCTGCTGTAGGAAGGATCGCTACAGACGCATAGTAACCTTGACCTGGAACTACAGGCACATTAGCTGATGTGATTCCGTATGTTCCTGAAGCAGTAGAAGTAACCGCACAATATGCTGACCCGTGACTTACGTTATCACCGAACAACGCTCCACGAGAAACTTTACGGGCAAGTGTTGCAGATGTTCCCGACCATGTTCCTAAGTTAACTTCAAAGGATGCTGCTGGCAACAATGAGGTTGTTAGCTCTGGAATAGGGTCTGTTGGGTAACCAAGCTTAATAGCCCATGTACTTCCTTGAGGCATATAGGTTCCCAAAGTATTTGTAAGACGAGACTGCTTTACAAATAGGTTATTAAACCAGCTGCTCTTACCACCATAGATAGAGGGGACTTGTCCTACCCACATATTGGTCGCATTGTTTCCTGGATTAGGCATTGAAGTTACAACATAGTTAGAGTTGTTTGCATCTAAGAACCCACTAGGAGTATTTCCATACTCTGCTTGAATACCGTCAATGTTAAAGAACTGAGTTGTGGCAATTGTATAACCAGGACCCCCAGTTGGGTAGAGCTGTGGAGGAAGCGCAATAGAGATCGTAACTGTAAAGGATGTTTCACCAGGTTGCAGTTGACGCAAGTTCCAGATACGAATCCACTGATACTGATCGTGTTGGTAAACTTCCATATTATTACTTGTAGTTAATCCATTACCGGAAGTACCAATAGTATATGTTCCTTCAGCTGCACGAACATCTGCAGATACTACAAAATCCTCACCACCAACAGCCGGAGCTGAAAGGTATACGGTGGTGCTTATGGACGCCCCGTTAATCTGTGCTTGACCAAATGTTGTGGCTGTACCTGTAGCAGTACTTGCAATAGTAAATGAGTAGACAGATCCAGAGGTAACTGTAGCAACAGAAGTAATTGTTGCTCCGGTCCAACCAGTAGGAGTAGTTGTATTAAAGGTAGGAGTAGATCCAACCATGTTGCCCCAAATAGCAACTGACTGACCTACAGCAAATACTTGCAAGGTTCCAGAATAACGGTAGGTTACAGCTGATCCAGTAGAGCTAATTGCCGTAATAGTTACGGCAGGATATGAGACCTTACCCATATATGTTCCATAGGCTGGGCCATATGTTGTAGGAACAATTCCTGTTGGAGGGTTTTGATAAGTTCCATCAGGATTAGTAAGACGAATAGCTGCTGGTTCTGGACCAGCATCTTGAGTAATAGTTGTTCCTGTAGCCGGTGTCCAAGTAGAAGTTCCCGACTCAAATGATGGGTTTTGAATATAATTAACTAGGTCTTTATATTCCCAAGTCGTATCTTGGCTGCTAATAAAATAGTTATTAATTGGATCAGCAGGAGCAGGAGCACCAGAACCAGAGAAGTATGTATTGAGAAATGGAGAGCTTTCAAACATCAAACCATCCATCCAAACAGTAGTTCCATTTCCTGTAAGGTCTGGAAATACAATAGAAACTTTAGCTAGAGGTTGCCCAGAATCTTTTTGTTGGTCTGGAGCAATAGCTGAAACAGATAGACGAGAAAGAGTAGGAACATACTGGATTGGGTAGCCATTATATGTTCCAGGACCAGTACCTTGAGAGTACTGTGGTACGGCGGTATCCACAATAGGATTGCCGCTTGTATCTAGTCGGTCAGTAGCTACAAGAGTTGTAGTAGCAGACTGAACGCTATAGATTGTTGGATCGTAATACTGTCCGTTTGAATCTGAAAGGATCTTTGTCTGAAGGGCATCTGTCTCACGATTTGAATACTCAATCTGAAGATAAGCACGGCCAGCATTAGGATACTCAGAGCTTACATATGCACTAAAGGTATAGTTTTGTCCAGGTGTTACTGCAAACCATGTAGAAGATACCCATACCCCAGTACCAGACTGAACAGTCAATTCACCCAAAGAATTTCCGTCCCAAAGACCGGAGTTGTATACAGTAGGGTCTTGGGCAAAAGATGCATTAGGAGAGGCAATCCATCCACCTACACCATTTTCAAAGCTTGGGTTAGGAAGAAGATTTTCACGCTGTCCCTTTAGATAAAGGCGAATACGACGTGCGTCTTCAAATTCAAGACTGTTTTGATACTCAGCAAGCTGACACATATCAATAGCGTAGCCGCATGTCTGTCCTGTATATGAACCTATATAAGAACCACTTATAGCAATTCCTGCATAGGCAGCATTAGATGGGGATAGTCTTCCATTTCTTCCTGAATCAGATTGACTAGTTGTTTCTAACCAAGAAGTACTATTTGCATAAACATATGTGGTTCCGCTTGTAGTACCGTATGAAATAAATTTACCGTTTTGATCATACCAAATAATATTTATTGATACTGCTGATGGAGAAACAAACCCATTTAAACCCCGTACCCAAGCAGAAAAAAGATATCTAGTATTAGGTTTAATAGGTATTCCATATTTAATTACATCTGTAGGATCAGAATATCCTGTAGGAGAGCTTAAAGCTTTAGGTAAAAATATTGTGTCAGCGCCACCAGTAAACACGTGATAACCAAACCCTAATGAACGAGGTTTAAATAATGGGTCTGTAATCCAAGGAGTTGGTGGTGTAATACTAAAACCAAATTCAGTTACAGCATTAGCATAAAGATGCTGAGTTATGCTAGATGCCCCACCATTTTGTGAAGTCCAACGACCAATACCTTCTTCAAATGAAGAGTCGTTATAATCAAGCATAAGGTTAGTTCCAATAACAACTTTGCTTGTGAGGTGAGTTAGGGCACCCGTATAGATTGTAAGGCCTGATGGAGTACCTTTATACTTTTGAACTAAAAATCCTGCGGCTGAAAGGGAGCGATGGTATGTGTCGCCTAGAGCAGGCTCATAGTCAAAGCTATAGTCTCCCATCCTAGCCTTTGTAATTTGGTTAGGGGTTAAGGAGTGATTAAATACGTTTCCAAGAAGCTGCGTCTCGCTTCTAAACAAGTCGTACTGAAATGATAATGCTGACAACATATTAACAAAGTCATTGGTGTCTACTTCACCAGTAGCATCGCCTACACCATTTTGTGGATTAGTCCATGCCCTAGGAATCCAACGACTTACTGTAGTAAGGGTATCTTTATCTCCAACAATCATTGCATAGTCAGAGCCACAAAAGATCCAGTTACTTCCATTATAAAGCCAGATAGAGTAGGCAGCTTCTACATCAGAAGTACCTAGATTAATATCCGTATAGGCGGTAGTAAATCCAACGCTATATTTTTGCCCAGCTAGAATAATACCGTCGTAAGGATTATCTACAACACCCTTGTAGCTTTTTACAAGCATCCAAGCAATAGGCAATGGGTCCGTAGGGGTAGGGGTAATCTGTCCCCAAGTTAACTGAACAGTTCCGTAAGCAGAAGACTGAGCCTTTAATTGGGCATTGTAATAGACAGCGTTAGGTGAAGCCTCACCATATTTAAATCCATTGTCATATAAACTTTGGCCATATGTTGCCATTTATTATCCCTTACATTCCGCCTGATACTGTTACGTTTAGGTTAGCCGCTGTTAAGTATGCAATTTGATTTGCACTTAGTAAGATAGTTGCAGCACTTGCTGCACCTGTAGTGTTAAGCACGGTTACGTTAGCTGAGATAACTCCGTTAATTCCCTGCAGTGCTGAGGTTACTGCAGACAAAGCAATAGTCTCACCAAAAGTATTGTTGTCATAGCTAAACATGCCGCCCGTACCTAGCATAGCCTCATAGGCTGCTAGCTTTACATCTGAATTCTTATAGGCAGATGATACGTTTAGGGTTGCTGAGATATACACAGGGACATACTGTGGAGGCAAGATAGTAGTTGTTGATCCTACTAAAGTATTGTTAGCTAAAGCATTTGCAACATTTGTCTGTAGCGTTGTCCAAGCAGGGGTAACTGTTTGGTCAATGGCGTATCCTCCAGCAATAAGAGATGCTGTAGTGGTGTTAGCAATGGTAAAGCTAAATGGTGCTGTAGTAGTTACCCCAGTAATTACTGAGCCTGTGGTGTTATATCCAGAAGGATTCATGCCCGTAATAACTACAGTATCTCCAGTTGAGAACTGATGTGCGTACAAGGTGTAGTAAGTTACCGCAGAACCAGTAGTAGCAACTGAGACAATAGTGGCTTGTGGGAATCCAGGGGCAGCGCTATTATCATTCATAGGTTGAATGTAAAGACGAACAGAAGAATAGACGCTTGCCATAGCGCTAGCTTTTCCTACACCAGGGACAGTCAATGCAAGGTTTGCATAGTCAGCCAGTGTAACGGCTCTTCCTTGAGCCGCTAGTGCTGCTTTAATCTTTTTCTTAATCTGAGTAGAATCATCACCATCAGTTCCGCCAGTTGCTGGACCAGAATTGATTACTGTGAAGTATGTTGTAACTTGTGGGTCCAAGTTTCCAGGTACAAAGGTTAATGCATTGATTGCGCCGGAGTTAATATTTCCTGCAGCTCCTACGCTTGACTTGTAGAGGCAGCTTACAATCTGTCCGGCAGGAGGAATATAACCATTAACGTTATCTCCAAAGACAATGTCTACAGACCCATCTGCATTTCTTGCTGTAGTAAATACTGTGTCTGTTGGGCCCCACTCAAGAAGGTTATCTACATATGTCCACGTGGTAAACGCAACACCTTGTCCAACGTATACGTTAATAGAGGAGTCAACTACTCCCAGATCAATAATAGAAAACAGTTGGTTCTCTAAACCAGACGAGGTTCCTAGATTTGCAGGCAGAGGCTTGTTGTATGTTGGATCAATAAGGTCAGGACGATCTGTATTAACCGTCTTTCCTTCTTGAGCTGGAAGAGTAATACTGGCTCCGCCAGAAACTGCAGTTGCTCCAGTAGTTACTTCAAAGTAAACCTGTGAGTATGGCCCAAATGATAGGGGAGCCATAACCTGCGTGCCTACGGGAATATCTATGGCATTAGAGGTGTTGTTAGTAAAGGTTACGTTAACTACTGCAGGCGTTGGTCCAGAGACGTGGTAGTCATATAGGCCAGCTAGGCTAAGAAGGGTAGAGGACTGGACTGCGGTATCAATGCTTGCCTCATTAGCAATGCGGTCTAGATAGTGAGACATGACATCGCCCATATACGCAAAAGCTTCAATAAGCACGTTGCCTAGGTCTGAATAATCTGTAGGATCCCAAGAGGTGTTAGTCCTCTGACCAATCAAAGTAATTAGGTCATTCTTTAGAGAAGCAAAGTCCCTAGAGGTATAGTCAATTTGCATCGTTATCCCGCAATCGTTCCGTTGTAGTTAAGTAGATTACTGTTAACAGTAACATTGGTAGTGGTATCGTCTGGCAAAGTAAGTTCTAAAGTTACGTATTCAATACCTTGTCCAGAACCTATGCCAAACAGAACATTGTTAACCTTGACCTCTGGAATCCAGGTAGCGATTGCTGACCGGATAGCTGCAGAGATTGCTGGCTGTGCCTGATTGTCATTTTCAAAGAGTGATGTACTCCAGTCTACGCCATAGGTAGGAAGCATAGGGCGCTGTCCAACACTAGTTGATAGAAGGGTCAAAACTCTATCCAAGTATATCTTAGGCGCATTACTTGTAGACCCTACAACCCCAGAGGTGTCTAGGGTATATGGGTAGTTAATACTAACACTCATGGTTGTACTCCGATCCATACAGGGTATTCAGGATCCCCAGCTTGAAACATTACCCAAACGTTTTGTCCAACTTTAGGTAGTACTGGAAGAACCGGCGTGCTCTTAGGAACAATAGTTAGGGCAGGAATAGATACTGAACCGCCTTGTGGATCTGCTGCAGTAGTGGCTGTAGTTGTTAGGGAAGCAGCTACTTGCGAAGCTAGATGTGTCATTGGTATACAGGCCGGAATCCAGTTTGTAATCTGTGTGCCATGAATCTGTGGGATCTGGACCTGAATCCTATATTTATTAATAGGGTCTGAAATGCTAGTTACAACAGCTGAGTATATTCCGTAGAATCGGTGGCGGCCCTGAGCATCAAGACCGTACTCTGTATCTTTTGGCAAAGTCATCGCAGAACCTTTCCATTGCTCTTAGAGACCCATTGTACAGTTCTTTTCACGTTCTTTAGATTAGGTGCCTTACCTTTGCTAGTTCCTGAGACAGCAGGCACGGCAACCGGAGAAGTTGAGACTATAGCAGTAGGCTCACTAGCACTGCTTACTGGATCTAAGCTATTAGCATTGGGAGACAAAGAGTACTGAGAAAGCTGAGCACCGGAAGAGGTTAAGGACTGTCCAGCTAGGTCGCTTTGAATATCCCGAACCTGAGAATTCTTTGCTGCATTCGGGTTAGTATCTCCTATAACATCTGTGCCTACTTCAACCTTCATGGTGTACTTGGCTGGGGCACCACCAAAAATATGTCGAACAGATAGAACAGTCCAATAACCTGACATACCATTTGGTAGACCATCTAAATAGATAGGGTCATATGGGCGAAGGTCTGCGTTACCTACAAGGATTACTTCCGCCCTATGCTGGTAACGATGAGCCTCAGAATAATTCTCAGCAATTAACTTAGACTCAGTAAGGCTAGTAGATACCTCATAAACATGGTGCTTTTGATAGCTAGCTTTTGGGGTTGAATTAGGAGTGTTGTTTGAAAAGTTGCTCATTTTTTAAAGTAACTTTCATTAGGAATAACAATGCCTGGGTTAGTAGGAAGAGGTCCTTTATGAGGATGCTTAGACTTAATAAGCTTACCACTTTGCTTATCTGTTCCCGCAATAACTCTATCAACACGTATTCCCATCTCAGGGGATTGATCAGAAATTATAGGCTGGAATGCTAGGACTGTTCCAGTCATACGAAGTTCTCTTGGGGTTACACCAGTAGTCTCACTATCAACATATTTAAAGTAAGGTGCGCTGTTCTTTTTATTCTGAAAGATTTTATCTTTAGATACAAAAAAGATTGTGGTATTTTCAACTAAGAAAGCAAACCCACTGACCTTAGCTAAACGAATAAACCATTGCCAGTAGCTCTCACCGGTATGGGCAATGCTGTCTTTTACACGGCCATGCTTTTGAGTAATTACCTCAAAGCCTTTTGACTTTCCTGCTGCAGTAACTGCCTGGTCAAAGGTCATGTTCTTATAGATCTTTTGATCAGTGTCTTTAAGAATAGCCGATGCCCCAACGCACACAATGTCTGTATTACCACCCTGGTGTGTATTATCCTGGCTTACGTGATTTACATACCCATGCCAAGTAGATGTTAACTTACCTGAACTAAAAGAAAAAATAACAGGGTCGTTAGAAACAATCGCCCCTCTTTTAAGCAAAGGCTTACCCTTAAAGTGCAGGACAAGACGATCATGTTGTTCAATATCTTGATGTAATTCTGCACCAATAAGTAAAAGATCCATATCAGGTGCTTTAGGAAAGTTAACAAAGAATGAACTATCGGCAGCATTAGAATGCCAAACAAAGTTTTGCTGTGCAGAAGTGTCTTGAGTAAAATTATTAGTTGCCATATGGAACCCTTATAACTGTTCCCGGCAATATAGAGAATGGATCAGAGATCTCCGGATTGATGTCCATAATCTCCCACCAGTATTTAGATCCACCACAATAGACAGCCGCTAAGTTTGCAAGACTATCCCCATCTTTCCAGGAGTATGTAAGATAGTTAACTGCTTTAGAACTTGGAAAAGCCCTGTATACAGAGATCTCATAAACCCCTGTGTACTTATTAGGGGTTTGTCCAAGAGGACCATCATAGTATCTAGATACACGCTCAATCATGGCTTTGTTCCTGTCGAAGAAGTTGCGCTTGTAACAGCATTGATAAACGCTGTTTCAGATACAGTCTTAACACTTCCAGTAGTATTAGTGCTATTCCAAATAGCAGGGTACCTACTAAAGGTAATGTTTACTACGCTCAATACAGGAACCATACGTAGATCAAAGATCATATGGTTTACTGTAAGGTTAGCTACAGATCCAAAGTACCTTAGGTTATCGTTAAGCTGAAGCCAGCAAGGCATACCAGTAGTATATCCAAAATCTGCTGTAACTCCAGAACCACGATAGCTTTCGTCAAGCAGTAGGGCATTCTTACGTGGGTCGCCATTTAATACCCGGTACAAAAACTCAACGTCATATTCAGTACCACGGTTTAAAATACCTTGAACATGCTCTTCTGAAAGTCCCCCGGTATTTGGATATGCTCCAGCAAGATCACTTCCGCCTTGTGGATAGTCTCTTAAGTAGGACATATCAATAATGCGGTTTAAATAAAGCTCAAAGGTTACTGACTGATTGCCCTGTAGAAGAACAGACGGATCAGAAGAACCAAGGGTCCAATCTACGTTATTGCTTGCAGCAGTGCTATAAGAAAAGGTAGTGGGGTTATACATAAATCTAAATCCCCATTGAGGAGCGGTCTCACCTTTTCCAACAGCCAGGTTTTTAATATTATCTGGGTTGGTATTCAAAGCAGCGGCACCCTTAGGATCTTGAAATATCTTTCCCTGATTCCCTGCAGTATATTTAGAAACTACATCTCTAGCAGTAACTGCATCAAGCTGCGAACCATTATATGCATAGCCTGTAATTAGGTTAGAAATATAAGGTTGATTTCTACTAAAAATGTGAGGATATGGATTAAACCTAGCAGAAGGAAGATTGGAAGTATTAGTGTTTGTAGGTATGTTTGCATTTGATGGCTTTGTAGGTGCGGGGACTCTACCCGTAGTTTGGCCTTGACAGTCTGCAAGAATAATGTCGTGTATCTTTGTCTTAGCATCCGTAATGCCTTTAGTGTCTGTCTGCTTGACATTAAGATATGGGCCACTGAAGTACCTATATGTTGAGGAGTCGCCGCTCACGCCTGCAGTATACGTAGCCCAGTTATATGTTCCTGCGCCAGTCTTTTGATCATAGGTAGTTGATCCAATAAACAAAGCAAACCATTGTTTTTGACACTTGTCAAATACTACGCTTAGAGATCCACCGCCCCCACCATTTCCAGCAGTAGTCCATTCTTTCTTGCTTTCAATAAAGGTAGTAAAACCATTAGGGTAGGTAGGAATAGGTACGGCAGTGCCTACGGTTACAGTAGGTATTTGATTAAGAGCAGTAAGAGAAGTAATGTTTCCTACGCTGGTGTCCCCACCGTAAGTTCCTTGAAAGTTGTTTGGACTGAAGCTACAGTATAAGTTTACATAGTTAGTAATAGCCGTATTAGGTTGAAGAAGGCGGGTGCTAAACCAGTAGACTGCCCCACTAGATGGGCTACTTACAATATTGCTTGACCCACTATTTGTGTGAGCACCAATGTATGTTCCGCTTCCACCCGTATCAAAATACTTACTATCGGAACCAAAATCCATATGCAAACCGGTACCGACATCATTTCCTGTTAACCAGTAGTAGGTTTTGACGCCGCTTACATTTTTAATTTGATATACACGAACTAAATAATGAACAGTAAACCCTACCTGAACCTCAAACTTTGTTACAGTAGGGGTAGCTAGCTGAGAAACTGTTGGCTCAGCTTGAATCTGAATAAGGTTAGGATAAATTGATGGATCAAAAGTAGCACCACCTAGACTTACAGCCAAAGGTTCAGTGGTAGCAGATTGCTTCCAATCAACATAGGTCTGTACTGTATACCCATAAGAATATGTGGTTGCCATTAGATAGCTCCTCCAAGGCTCTTAAGCACTGCGCTGTTCTTCAATTCTTGACCCACCATACTTACTAGCCGCTTAGCTTCAGCTACGCTTGATTGAGCAATCTGTACCTTCATATTTAGGTTTACAACTACTGCCCCACCATGAGCAGAAGAGGTTACCACAGAAGGACCACCTACACCAGTAGGCAGTCTAGAAGCAATAGAGGCTGTTCCTAGATCTCCAGTAGGTCCACCGTAACCTGGGATGTGTGTTCCCCAAGGCGATTGGTCTACCGCAGTAAGAACTGCTGCCGTATTGTTACCTGCAGTAAGCGCAGAAAGAATGCTCTTATAGAGCCCATTATTTAAAGTCTGGATAGTTGCTTGGTAGCCTTGATCCCAGCTGGTGTAGGACTTAACACCTTCGGAGTTCATGTTAGTTGCGCCCTTTTCACCCTGGGTAGTATTAAGTGGGTTGTAGTGTGCAGAGTTATGCCACTGGCCACCTTCCCAAGCAGACCAAGTTGTAAGGGCTGTAATATTATCTTTTGTTACAGGCTTTCCTAGCTTTGTGAGAAGAGTCTTAGCCCAATCTTGTTGGCTACCTGTTCCCAAAATAGTTCCCGCAGTAACAGAAGTCTTTCCCTTAATAAAGGATAGTGACCTTCCATCACCCAAGTTGTGTCCGGCATTCTGTCCAAACATATTATCCAAAGCTGTGCTTCCTGGTGTAGAGGCAAGGCTGCTAATGAGAGAGTTTATATCTTGGCTAGATAAACCAGATCCTGTAGGAGTTGTTGTCTTTGAACCAGGTGTGCCCGATGTAGCCCCCTGTAGATATGGGGCTGGGTTAACCTTCTTGCCATTAACAAGAACTTCAAAGTGAAGGTGTGGGCCAGTTGAGTTACCTGTGTTACCGGATAGACCAATAACTGTTCCACCAGAAACTTTTTGACCTCTTGATACTGAGATCTGCTTTAAGTGTGCATAGCGGGTTCTGTATGAGCCATGGTCAATTTCAATATAGTTACCGTAACCTCCGCCGTTACCAACAATGGTTACAACACCATCATCGTGAGCGTAAACCTTAGTACCCAACTTAGCGCCAAAGTCAAGACCTGCGTGGAATCCTTTAGTCTTTGCTCCACCACCACGTTGTCCGTAAGGAGATGTTACAGGTGTTCCTCTAGGAACAGGGGTGACATTTTGGTGTCCTCCGCTTATTGGCCCACCAATACCTGTATGACCCATGTTACCGTGGTCATAAGCTCCTCCTGCAGCAGCAGCTACTGCAGCTGTTTCACCAACAGCTAAAGCGTCTTCTGCACCCAAAGCAAGATCTTCTAAAATACTGCTACCCTTAAATGGGTTATGGAACTGGCCTTTAACAAAGTTAAATGCTTTTCCTAAGAAAGACTCACCCTTTTTTACAAACTTTCCGTTTGACATTACTGGGCCAATTGCTTTTTCTGCTGGTTTACCAAGCACACCTTTTAACGCACGCTTAGTAGCATATGCATTAATGCCTGCAGAGGCCGCTGCGCTTCCAATACCTGAAAGAGTACCTCCAACGTTACCTGCTCCTGGGAACGTGTCTAAGATTCCTTTGAGGCCCATTAAAGCACTAGTGACGCCTTTAGCAGCATTAGCTACGCTAGTAAAATCATTGGTTAAAGCGGCATTGGTATTTAAGGCAGTGTTGTATCCGCCAACTAATCCCTGCTCTGTTGCGGCAAGGGCTCCAGCTTGAGCAGTGTTGTTTGTGAAGTTGGAGTACATAGGGCTTGACTTATCAACATTCATAGCTCCAAGCATGGTCTTAGCATTGCCCATTTGAGAGGAAGTAATGTCGCTTCCAATTTGAGCACGGGCCATGATGCCCGACTGAAGAGTCTGCATCAAGGCCTGGTTGCCGCCAGCTACTTGCTGAAGTACTTGATAACCTTTACCGCCAGGATTAAGAACTGCTGTTGAAGCCTGCTGTGCAGAAATCTTTTGTCCACGGAAGAGGGCGTTGTAGACAGAGTTAACAATCTGATTAGGTGGGAGCAAGTTACCTTGACTATCACGAACACGGATACCAAGACGCAGAAAGTTCATTCCATTAACGCCACCCATAGCACCGGCAACTTGTTCGTTGCTCATGCCAGTCATGGCACTCAAGCCTGCAATCTGAGTCATGACATTCTGAGAGCTCATTGAGTTAGCTGTGTAACCCATGTTAGATAAAGTCATAGCAGCCATGGTTGGACCCATAGCGCTTGTGGCACCCATACCAACTTGAGAGTTGGCCATTCGGGTTGCCTGCATATTTGACATGCCAGCAAAACCGGCATAAGTTGATGCACCCATAGCTTGAGTTACTGCAGCCATGGTGCTTGGTGCCATTGACATAGCTGTGGCACCTACAGCTACAACGCCTAGTCCTAGACCGGTTGCAGCTTGAGCTGGGCTAAATGAACCTAGCCCTAGTCTTCCTGAACCCACATTCTGTGAGCCAACAAGACCGGAAGTCTTTTTAATATCGGCAGATGTGCTCTTCCAGTCGTCACTGATTCGCTTGACAACTTTTTCTACTTCTGTAAAGAGCTTAAGAAGTTCTTTAGGCATGTCGTCAAAAGATGTACTGCCAACAGTACCTAGACCCTCAGGTGTATCTGAGGCTCCGACCATATTGCCAAAAGCATCTGCCATTTAAATCACCGCCTTCTTCCTGTAGCTCTATTCAACCAGTTAAGACGTTCCCTTAAACTTAGAGAACGTAGTTCCGTAAGAGACCATCCAGGATAGTATTGACTTATTAAGTCATACATCTCTATGAGAGTCTCATAGTTTATTTCGTTAGCGAAACAACTCCGCCAAGGTTAGCGGAAGCGGTACCTCCGTGCCGCAGGCACTGCAAGGTACTTTAATTTCACTGAGTTGTGGGCCAGGGTTGCGGTTTGTAATCTCTTCTAAAATATCTCTGCGATCCTTAATGCTTAGGTTTCTAACCACGCTAGGATCAATCACAGGAGCATCATTGATAGATACTACACAGTGACTTAAGATAATTGTATCTAATTCTGCAGTAGTTTTGTTGTTTGAAGCTACGATTGCTTTCTGAGCTGAGCCCTTTGGCAGTGTAACTACAACCTTTCCTACCTTACAATCTAGTACAAATTCTCCAGGACCTTCTAGGGTCTTTACTGGAACATCTTTGTCTAGATCAATATCAAAGACCTGCTCTTCACCACAGTGTGGGCAGTTAGCAGGGCCAAGCTTTACATCTGACCCAAAGGTTACCTTCCTAATAGCTAGGAGAATAGCCTCACGGTCTCCTGCATATAGGGAGTCAAGAAGACCTTCAGTAGATGCTTCTTCACCGATCTTTACAGTTCCCCGGCTTAAAATAGTAAGAAGAGCCTTACCTGTGTCTGTGATTTTAGAGATTGCCTCTTCATCAATACCGGTAAGCTCCCTTACTTCTGCTGCGGTAATCAATCCGGTAAACGGATCAAGTAGTCCAGCAGGCAATGTAACATCTGTTGCAGGAGGCAACTTGGTTTCAGGCTTTAGTGCCTTTACGGTTGCCTCCTGAGCAGACATTGCATCTGCAGCAAGTTTATTTGCTACTTGTGGATCTTGTGCCGCATTAATAGTCTTATTAGTAGTCATTTTATATACCTTTAGTTAGTTTGATTACTGGCCGGTAACAGCTGGTGCAGTTCCTGCCTTTGTGTATCCTGTTGCGTATGTTACGTCAAAGCCTTCATGTACAAGCTGAATCTCTTCAACCATGAGGGTATTAGCTCCTGCATCCAAGTTGCTATATGACAAGGAAGTAATCCAGGCATTGTAGACCTTGAAACGCATTGAGGTATGTTGTCCATAAGGTGTTGAAGCTGCGACTGTATCGTCGCTTCCTGCTGAACCTGTTGGGTTAGGATGTGTAAGAACCTGGATATCCAAGTTAACACGGAATTGAGAACCTGCTGCGGTTGTCACACCTGGTGTAACAACTGTAAACAAGCGCTTCATCCAATCAGCATTTCCCATCTGTCCCAACATAACACCCTTAGAAAGAGTGATAGGTGTGAACGAAGATTGTCCAGGAATCTGGTGGACGTTGGTGTTGTATCCGCCTTCACGGTAAGCAATTGACTCTGTCGCTACGCTTAGACCTGAAAGAGATACGAAGCCCATAGTACCAAATGCATTTGATCCACCTTGAGCAGCACTGGTTCCCCAGTATGTGTCAGGTGTAGCACCATCTGGAGCTACAGGTGTAAATTGCACAAGGAACTTAAAATTACGGACTGGATCCGTAAGTAAGGTACTTAGAACATTTAGGTTAGTTGCCATTTGTCATTATCTCCTTACGCCGTAGCGTTTCCTGTTAGTTGTCCGATCTGAATGACAACGAACTCTGCTGGATATTCTAGTGCGACGCCAACTGTGATATTTACCTTACCGTTTTGGATATCAGTAAATGAGTTGTTACGTCCGTCACAGATTACGTAGTAAGCCTGAGCGGAAGTATTTCCACGCAAGTTTCCAGTATTCCAATATGAGAATAGGAAGCTGCTTACTGCTGTATTGATTTGATTCCATAGACGCTCGTCATTGTTCTCAAATAGAGCGAACGATGTTAGATCAGTAAGGCGCTTTTCGATGTAAATCAAAGAACGGCGGATATTGATATAACGGTTGTTAGGAGTGTTATCAAGAGTACGAGCACCCATAACTACAATACCTGCGCCAGGTACCTGACGGATAGTGTTGATTGGGTCTGATGATGTGTTGAGTGTATCAAGCTCAGCATTTGTGAAGTTGTGTTCAGTAGATACTGCAAGAGCAATACGGTTCTGAAGACCTGCTGGAGCTTTTGCTGGACCACGGTTTGCATCTGTAAATGTGTACTGTCCAACTACTGCAGCACCTGGAGCCTGTAGACGAACTGCTCCTGGGATCTTTGTTGGATCTGGGATGTTAACCCAAGGCCAGTAAGCAGCTGCAATTCCGCCTGAAGTTGCTGCGGCAAAGATTGCAGATGTTGCTGTGACCTGCTGTTGTGCAGCAGCGGCATTTGCTAGTCCTGATGGAGTATCAATAACTGCAAAGCAGTCTGTACGAGTAGCTGCATAAGCTACTGCGTCTCCATGGATCTGTGCGGTCAATGTAGCTGTAGAAGCATATGGAGCATCAGCTGCATAGATAACCAAGCTTGTAGCAACTGCATCGTATGTTGTCCATCCAGCTGCATAATCTGTACGTGCTGGGGCGGCTCCGTCAACACCTGAAGTTAGGCTAACGTTTGAGCTAGTAACTCCTGGGAACTTAGCAGAGTTGATTGTTCCAACGCTTACTAGGTTAGATTGAGCAGCAATAACTGCGCCAATGTAGTTAGAGTCTGTTGAGGACATGCTCAAATCTGAGTAGGATTCAACCAAAGTAGATGATGTGATTCCGTTTACGATTGAAGATGCGTAGATGTTTAGACCAAAGCGGTTAGAAACACCTGCTGAAGTTACCTGTACTGCATAGTTATTTCCCCATGAACCTGGGTTAAGAGCAGTCAAAGTAAAGACGTTTGATGGTGTCAAAGTTACTGTAGCTGTAGCTGAAGCACCTGTTACTGCTGTGCCTGTAGCTGCATTTGTTACAGTGAACTGTGAGCTTGTAGCTGATGCGATTGTTACACCGCTCAAGTTAAAAGCTGAGGTAGAGAGGCCAGTAATTGTTACTGTCTGACCTGCTGAGAATGTATTGTTAGCTGTATATGTGACAGTACCTGTTGCGGCGCTAGCTGCTGTTACTGTAGCTGTAAGTGTTCCTGACAAGCCATCAGTAATAGCTGTTGACGCTGAGGTTGATCCTGATCCTACTACACGCTTTACATACAAACCACGACCGCCATTAGAAAAATAGTTATAGGCAGCCCAAGTGGTTGGGTAAGAGTCTGATAGTCCACCGAATGTGTTCTTGAAGTCGTTCCAGGTACTTACGTATGCTGGAGCGGCTGTTGGACCTTGAGCAAGAGCACCAACAAATGCAGCAACTGCTGTTGAAGTATTTGCAGGTGTAATCGCCTGAGGTAGAGCCACTTCTTGGATATAGACTCCGGGGCGGGCAAATGTTGCCATTCCGGTTACTCCTTAGGGTTAGGTTGTTATCTTAAATATACGATTTATAGCGGGGCGGTAAAGGATACCGTTTGGTTTGTGAACGTGATTGTAGGATTTTGTGTTACTTCGTACAACTGAACAAGTACATCTTCAAAGATTTCTGCACTTATCCGGATGTTATAGACGTTACTGAATAGACGCTTTTCGCCCTCAGTAGTATCTCTTTTTGAGAATCCCAACATATCCAAACGGCGTCTTGTTCCGTCTTGAGGTATGTTGAGATACCCAAATCTAAATGGTAGTCTACCAGAAGAAAGCAGCTGTGCGATGATCTGGCGATCATGGCGAGGCTGACGAGACCACGTAGTTACTTGATAAAGAAGCTGAACAGGGATAGGGTAGTTAACCACGGTATTAGAGCTGGTAACACCTTCTGGGGTATACATAGTATCTGTTGGGATAACTACAGCGCCACGGTGTGCACGGTCAACCTCTTCAGAGATTCCTACAAGATCAATAGTGATGTAGGGATAAGACTGCTGACGGATTTCCTTATCAGGCTGTCCATAGAATACACCTACAGGGCGAGCAGAGTTTCCACCATCCGATACTGTCATGCCAGAGAGCAGGGTCTTTAGGGCAGCTTCTTCATTAAGAATGAAAGGCATTACATTCCCCCGATCATAAATGTGCGAAGGGCAGGAGAAGCAGGGGTTTCTTGGGTGCCATACTCAAGAGTCATGATCTGATCTTCAAGATGCTCAGGGTATGTGATGTGGTGGTTATCACCATCATGTCCCATAGAAAGTTTAGAGACAATGTGCTCAGGCCAGCCATAAGTTGCGGCATGTTCACGAAGCTTAGAGGTGTAGCCAACTGTGGCTGCCTTCTCCGCACGCTTGATTGCTAGGTTAAATACTGATGAGATACTAGCCATTCTTCTTGAGAACTTTCGCTAGCAGAAGACCTGTGATCGCACCGAAGACAATTTTCTTATCGGCGGATTTAGCATTAAGGTTTGCTGCTCCACGAATGAACTCAATACGATCGGCATCAGTCTCCTGATTTGCCAATCGTTGGGCAAGGTTTATCATAGTATCCTCCATAGGAAGGCGCAGGGGGTAAAGCAGCAGGGTTCCAGATTTCTCTGGCGTCAGGGTAATCATAAATGAAAACCCCCTCGAAAGGGGGTCTAAGTCATTACTTCTTTTTAGCTGCCTTCTTCTTGGCTGTCTTTTTCTTAACATCCTTGGCTAGCTTGGCATCATTCTTTTCATCCTGAGCCTCAAACTTTTTCTTTTGAGCTGGGGTCATACCCTTCTCAAACTTACTGTCCTTATGAGCCATTTACTTGCCCTTCTTTGTTGTTGGTTTGCTAGCCTTTTTCTTGCAGGCGCCTTTGCAGTTTGGCTTAGAGCAGCCACATCCACATGCTTTGCACATATTACTTTCCCTTCTTATGAGTCTTATGCCATTGTTGGCCAGCAGCTATTCCGTCTGCCACGGTCTTAATCTTAGCATCTTTTTTGGTCAGGTCCATTGTCGGACCTCCTCCATTGGGGTGACTCACGATAACATCGCCCTTTTTGTTCTTAACAAACTTGTGGACTTTACCGTCAATCTTTACCTTAGCCATTAGCCCTTAACTTTCTTAAGTTTAGGGTTAGCCTTCTTAGCGCCTTTAGATGCCCCACGAGAAGATGCGGCTAGGATACGGTCAGCTGCCTCCTGAGAGACGCCTTCCTTCTTAGCAATCTTAGATGAGGCTTTGTCAAAGCCTGGGTGTTTCTTACTTGCCTTTTTTGCTGCCATGTTGTGTTACCTTTTCTGGTAGTTTCTTATCTTTTGGTGTCTCTTCTTCCCACCTTTTAGCTATATCGGGATGGGTAGCGTACAAGAATTCCCGTTGACGCTGAGATTCAAAAGGCATTATTACTTCTTAACTACAATAGTAGAGGCTTTCTTTGAAGAAGACGCTGAACTAGAGATGGTAATGTTCTGACCGTTCTTACGAATGCGGATGGTCATGCTGAAGTGACCTTGAGGATTGCAATGTTGGTGCTACCTGTAGAGATTGCGTAAACGTTCTCTTCATTGGTAAGCCCGTCAATTGTTGCCGAGGCACCAGGTGCCAAAGAGATCCCATAAGAAGAAGAGGTTACGGTTGATCCGCCGACATAGACGGTAGCAGAGCCATCAATGTTTTGGATAGAAAGCGTAGTAAATGTGTAGGTAGGGTATGTCTCGCCTGTAACAGAGTTTGTGATACTTGCGTCTGTATTTAGCGCAACAGCTGTTGAGCTGTTAAGAGCAACGATTGCGTGAGATAGTGCCATTATGTTTCCTTAGTAGGTCGTAGGGTCAAACGCAGAGTAGTTTGCGTAGTGCTGGAACTGTGAGTCATTCACCATTTCTTCTGCGTTTACCTGGTTGCAGGTAACCTGAAGCAATGTGTACTTGTCCCCAATAATACCTTGAGGGGAGACTCGGATAGGGGTAAAAACTTCATCCCGAAATACGATGCGGTCACGCATGTACTCAATAGGGTTCTTTTCTACAAGGGAAAGCTCTGGAACATTGTTGGCATTAGCCCCATAGAAATTGAGGTTGTCCTCCACAATGTCCACATTAAGGGTGATTGTGAGCTGGTTGGTGTTGTAGAAACCACGGTCAGATTGGGTAGTAACACCACGTTCTACGTGGGCATTGACCACAGGAATAATAAGGGGAGTCTTCCACATACGACCTGTGCCAGTGCTGGCGCCTGTATCGTAGATAGGGTCTACGACAGTATTGACTTGGTCAAAGAGCCACCAAGCCACAGTTGTACCCACAGTGTTAACAAGCTCAGTCGTAGTTCCAGATACAAAAGAGGAACGTTCGAACTGTATGTCAAACCGGCCTTGTCTATTTTCTCCACGCATGGGGCAAGTGTATCCTAACTAGGTCTTATTGTTCTTCTGTAAAGCTTACCTTTGAGGTGTCAATCTGCCCCCACTTACCCAAAGGACATTCAGCATTAGGTAGCTTTGTCTTAGCAGCCATAAAGCACCCGCACTTTTTACACTGTTGGGTTATCTTAATAAGCTCTGGACAAGCCTTGCAAATCTTCATACGCTCTTCATACTGAAGGCCTGCAACCTTCTCAAGGTTCTTATTGAATAGATCCCAAGGCCTAGCTGGGCGATCAAATGGATCTGTCATTTAGACTCCTCAGGAGCGATAAACTTTTCATCAACATATGTCCAACCAATAGTTGGGCGGGTAGGGTATTCGCTCTCATTAATGAGAACCATCTTAGGCTGTTCTAATAGGATGTCTTTTAGAATGCCGCCGACATTTACTACTTCTTTTACCTCATTACCTATGATCATAGCAATGTAGGAATGGTTATGCTCATGGTCATGCTCGTGATCATGGTTATGGCCGTTAACGCCAGGCTTATCTTTATTGCCAAAGGTAACTAGCTTATGACCAATAAACTCTAGTAGACCAGGTGTCTTAGGAGAGTTAAGCTTTTCTTTCTTCTTTTTCTTACTCATAGATCTTCCTCACCCAATACTTCTTTTTATATCCGTGGTCATTTGCTCTGACTTTTGCGCCCATGTATAAGCCAAGCTTAGTAAGACTGTAGGCAAAGTTGTGGGTCCATGATGCCCGCTTAATAGGAATTACTTGGGCGAAAGGAGTGCCCGCAGGGATAACGCCCTCAAATCCTTCTCTAAGAAAGAAAGGGATGTTCCCGTTAGAAAAGTACTTATCACTCTCTACAAATGCGGAGAGCGTAGTGAATGGGAGATCATGCCTGTTATATGGGTGGGTGACTATTGAGCTCCATCCACGAGGGGTTTTCCAACCCCACTTAGAAGACCAGACTAATCCATTTGGTGAATGCCCTGCAGGCCTAGGAATAGTTTCACCTAGAGCCTTAGGGCGTTCCCCGATTAAATCTTTATAGTGCTCGTTCTCTGTAGCCCAGGTTACGTGCTGCTTATCTCCCTCTAAAGTTACCGTAATATCTACCGGTGTAACTAGCATGTAGCCTGAAATCATTACATCTAAGAATGGGATGCATGCTTTCATTGCAGCGTGTTGAACGCCGTTAGCATCTTTAAAGTATGCCTCACCCTTTTTGTACCATTCAGGTACAGCAGTCTTTGCAGGCTGTGGGTGCCCTAGGGCATACTCCTCAGGAGAATCAGGAACAAATTGTATGGTCTTCATTTAGTAGTCCTAGTTAGTAGTCGGAAAGGTAAAGCTTATTTAGTTGGAAGACTCCATGTGCCGGCATTTTGGTTATAGACCATGCCTGCAGATACTGTTCCGTCGCATTGGATAAACTTAGGATTAGACAAGAACATTGCGGCAGTCTGGCCATCAATATTCATGACTTGCTGTGCTACATCGTCAATGACAATAGCAATGAAATAAGGCTGTACAGGGTTTACGCCAGAGATAGGTTGTAGAGGCGGTACTGAAGGTAGTGAGCTCATGAGGTTCCTTAGGGCTAGTTGTTCTGGGACTGGTAGTTATCTAGAGTACTACCTTGGTTGTACTGAGAAGGTGAAAGAAGTATACCAAACTGTGTGGCAGTCTGGGTACTGGAGGCTGTATAGGTAATTGGGCTTCCTATAGGGGTTGTAAGGGAGTCAGAGTACGGGGTGACCGTAATTGTATTCCCGCCCGATGTAACGACCTTTAAGCTGGCAGCAACGGCTGATATGGCGGTACGTAGTACCGTTGTTACGGCATTTGCTACAGACTGATAAACATAGACAAAGGCTGGGTAGCTGACGCTACCTCCCTGGCATGTTGAACAGCCACAGGTATGGGTATATGAGGAAGTACACTGCGTGTAATAGTAATAGTACGCACAGGAATAAGAGCATGGGGTGTAGGTAGAGCATACCCCATAATGGTTGTAGCAATATGCGACGTAGTATAGGTAAGAACCTCCGCCGTATGTAGCGTAATAGTTACATATGGTACCTGTAATACATACGTAATATGAGGTTCCTCCACCCGTACATCCACAGCCAGCACCTACAGGTCCAACTGTCTGAGATGAAGCACAGGCGCTACATGTTTGACATCCACAGGTGTAGTAGTAGACCGTGTTAACTACCTCTTGGCCAGCTGCTACGCCAAACCAGTTACCGCTATCGGTAATCCACTGAGCAGCTCCAGTGCCGTTAGTTGTGGCACCAACAGTCTGGATATTGCTAGCGCTACCAGTATCAATAGCGGCAATAGAGTAGTTAGAGGCAGAGTCATTGGATTGAGCCTGGGATCCATTGGCAAACCAAGTACCTCGGGTAGCACTCCAAGCTTGCCCGCTATCGGCTGTGCCTAGATTGCCTGAGGTTGTACGGTTAAAGGAGTCAATGACAGAGGCCTTAAACCATTGCTTCCATTGACCGCCAACTTTAATAAAGGCTGAAGTAGCCCCATGCCATGCTCCGCTTACCTTTACAAGGATACCAATGCTTGTACCCTGTCCGCCATTTACATTAACTTTACCTGGCATTACTGATACACAATCCAGATGTCTCCATCGTTGCCCTGGCCTGTTGTTGGTGCTGTTGTAGAGACCCATGTATTGCGGACAACGCCTAGAGAAGTTGAGGCGGCTGTTACTGAAGCATTTGCTGTTGCAAGATAAACTGTTGGGGTCTGCCATGAAAGGGCAGAACCATTGCTGCTAAGAACTGTACCAGCTCCACCAATACCCAAGCGACCTACAGCTGAGGCGCCCGTTCCCACCACAAGATCACCAGCAGCACTAACTGTGCTTAGTGGAATCTTTGTAGTATCTGTTGGGGTACCCCAAGCAACTGAGGTGCCGTTCATAATAAGAGACTGACCGGCAGCCCCTTTAGCAAGGTTAGTTACGGTGGCATTACCTGAACCAATAAGAAGATCTCCCGCAGCTGTTACAGTTGAAAGAGGGATCTTGGTATTGGCGTTATTATTGGCGGCAGTCGTAGCAGCCGTAAGGGTATTGTAGTCAGTGCTATTAACATAGAGAACGTTACTAGAACCCACAGCTGGAATACCAGAGGAGTTAACATTGAATCCCAATACAGAGCCAGAGGTGTAGGTCTCAATAAGGTTAGCTGTTCCTGAGCCTACCTTTAATACAAGGCCTTTTGTAGAGCTAGTGGTAATAGTGCTTCCACCGGTAATGCTGACATATGGACTATTAGCCACACCATTTACCAAGCCATACTCAATGTTATTGAGGCGATCGCCCAAGGTAGACCAACCGGTAGTCTTAGCAAAAGTTCCTGAGTAGGTAGAAATCAGGGGGCTTTGATTGGTCAGGGCAGAACCAAGGGTTGTCTCAATAGCAGTAATCTCAACCTGTAGTGAGTTTACGTTATCAGCCAAAACGGTGCTGACAAGGTCAACCTCTGGTTGGTAGGTTTTAACCTGATTTGGATATGAAGCTGTTGCCATGGGACTCCTTCGTTATGGCCCTAACTATAGCCTAAGCTGTGGGGGTTTGTGGGGCTGAGTTGGCTGCAAGTAAGGCTTCGTAATCAGCCTTGAGCATGGAGGTATATTCCCCGTTGCCTCGGTCAATAATCGCGTAAGTTATTGCTACATTAGTCAAAGGGTCGGTTATATCTTGAAAGGTTACATTGTCCATATTACAACTCCGCACTAAATGCTAGGTATCCGCCAGCAACATTGTTATTTAGCAATGTATAAGGGCGATACTGGGTCAAACCGCTGGCAACTGGTGCGTATAATCTTGCACCGTCTATACCGCTTCCACCGCCAGGAATGGTCGGAGCAGCGTTGAGTGCAGTAAGCGTTACACCATCCCATAAAGCAAGATATGAAACTGTTGTTGGTGATTCAACCGCTGTTGGGCCTACACGCATTGGAACTGGGAAGAATATAGTTACTTCTGCCTGAGTTGTTGAATAAGCACTTCCTTGAGCCAAAGGTGGGTATAGGCCATTCAAAGAAGTTCCATTGCGCTTGTAGTAGTACCTCTGACAGGCATTTAACTCCCCCTGAAGTGTTCCGCCAGCGCGGGAGAAGGCAGTTGCTACTGAGCCTAATTCCAACTGAACCTGAGCAACCGTCAATGTTGCACTAGCCGACATTGCAGCCGTTGTTGTGAAATAAACACGAACTGTTTTGGCATTTGAAGGAATAGTTGTTGTCGCGGTTTTTTTCACAAGCGAGGATGTTGTTGATACTGTTTGTGTAAGCCCACTATAAGTTCCAGCATTCCAAGCAGCATCAACTGTTGTTGAATATTCAATGTGAATATCTACGCTTTGAGCAGCCGATGTAGCCAAATATGCGGAAACTGTAACTGTTTGACCAGCCAAGTAAATTGAGTTGAGCGTTTCAATTGCTTGTAAGATGATTGGGTTTCCGCTTGTTGCGCAAGTATAAGTTATTGAGTTTTGCGCGTTGCTAGGAACAAGGGAAGTATTTTGAGAAAATGTGCCGCCGCCAGAAAATGTGGCTACAACCCATCGGTCAGCCAAATAAACTCCAAGGCTTGAGGTAGAAGTTCCTCGTTGCCAAATGTCAAAGTTTCCGTTGATGAGCCAGTTCTTGCCACCAGCCAAAGAAGGCCCTGCCCAAGCAACGCCTGTGCTGGCAGAAGAGTTTGCAACGAGTGTTGTGCCGTCAGCGCCTACGTTTAAAGTGCCTACGGTGCTAGCACCAGTGCCTAGAGCTAGATCGCCTTTGGCGGTATAGGTAGTTACTGTTGCAGCGTTAGCTACATCGGCTACTGAGTGGGTATGTGGGCCTACGCCAACAGGTACCCATTGGTTATTGACCCCATCCCAAACGTAAGCGGGACGACTGGTATTACTAAAATTTGCCATTATTCACCTGCCTGTGGTGTAGAAGAGTTGGCTGCAAGTGTGGCTAGATAAGCTTGATACATAGAATTAGAAGGGTCGGTGGGAATTTGCCAACCATCTGAGCGAATGATTAACGATGTTGATGGCTGACCTGTCATTGGGTCAGTTGGGATTGTGTATGTGTATTCGTTCATTATAACTCCGCACTAAACTCTAAGTATGCTGATGTTGAGTTTTCGGTTCGCAGATAGCAACCATAAGCAACTGTTGCTCCCGATACTCCCGCAATTAAACCTGCTGAATCAGCAGTTGTTCCATCACCTTGTAAAATTGGAGCAGAAGTACCGATTGCAGAATCTCCTTGGCGAACTGTAAATGAACCAGAAGCGTTGTAAGCAGGTACGCCTCTCATCGTTGTTCTCAAGGGAAACACAAATTGACTTTGAGTTGTATTCAAATTTTGCCCAATAGCAATACGCCAGTATGCAGCCGCACTTCCAGCGGTAAAGCGTTGATAGTACCTCTGGCAGAGGCTTAACTCTCCTTGGAGTGTGCCTGATGCTGTGGTGAAAGGTGTGGCTACCGAACCTGCTTCTAACTGCACGCCCCAAAAATCTACATTTACGCCAGTTGTAGGCGTGTACAAGAGTAAACCTATTGAACTTCCTGCGCCAATAGTTTTTCCAACTACAGATGGCAAAGTTGTTGTATAAGTAATTCTTTGCCAAGAAGTTGTCAGGTTGTAATTTATATTTGTTGCCAAGACATTTGCGGACCCGCCTGAACCAAAGTATTGGTAAATCTGTGCTTGCGCTCCTGAAACTGCACTTGCGGCTTTAGCCCAAAATGAATAAGTAACCGTTTGCCCCGAAAATGTGCGCACATCCTCAACTGGTTGTTCAAAATATGTAGCAGATGTTGTGGCATTTACTCTTGCAAAATATGGAGCGGAGTATCCTGTGATTGGTGCTTGAGCGGCAGAGGGGGATGATGAGTAATCAAAGGCAATTTGTGTAACAGTCGTTGATGCTGAACCATAGTTATACACACGCCAGCGGTCTAATGTGTAATTCAAGCCCGTTCCACTTGGATTGACTGTTCCCCCACGTTGCGCCAAAGCAAAATCGCCATTGATGATCTTATTCTTGCCAGCAGCATACTGAGCGGGGTTCTCAAAAGCATAACCGTTACTTTGGTTGGTATCAACAGTAAGTACTTGACCATTAGTACCTGAAGTACCTAAGATATTTGAGTTGTCTCTAGCTCTAGTCATTTATGCACCTGCCTGTGGTGTAGAAGAGTTGGATACGAGTGTGTCTTTATTGAGGTATGCCTGATAATCGGCATTTGATGGGTCGGTTGGTATCCAAGCACCATCTGAGCGAACAATAACTTCCGTAGAAGGCTGACCAGTAAAAGGGTCAGTTGGGATTGTGTATGTGTAAGTTTCCATTACAACTCCGCACTTGCAACAAAGGATGCTTGAATGTTATATCCTGGGGTAGACCAGTTGCCAGAAGCATTGTAAAAATTATAACTTCCCGTACTAATGATAGAAGCACCAAAGGTTCCATTGCTTCCTGACGATGCAGTAAATGAACCGTTAGTAAATGTTGGCGCAGTTCGCATTGTTACAGGAAAATAAAACGCTCCGCCAGTAATACCAGCAGTGATTGTGTTTCCTGCCATCTGGTTTGTTGCTACATAGCAATACCTCTGACAAGCGGCTAACTCTCCTTGGAGTGTGCCACCTGCTCGGCTGAATGGGGTGGCTACTGAGCCAGCCTCAAGTTGCAATCCCCAAAGTTGAATTGTTACCGCAGCCGATGTTCCGCAGTATCCATAAATTTGAACTTTGCTGCTAGGGCCGAGTGTCTTACCTGAAATAGATGGCATCGCTCCTGTGTAGGTAAAACGCTGCCAAGTGGTAGTCAAGTTAAATGCTGGTTGTGGGCCAGCAACTTGAGTTGAGCCACCTGTTCCAAAGTTTTGATTGAAACCAAAGCCGTAACCAATAGTTCCAGAAGTTACTCTTCCCCAGAATGAGAAAGTAAAAGTTTGTCCAGCGAGTGTACGCACATCTTCTATGGAGTGTGCCATATCGGTATATGAACCGCCTGAGCTTTTGGCAATCTGCAAATAGTAAGCAGGTTCATATCCAGAAATCGGATTGCCAGGAGTAAATGCTTGCTGGCTTATCGTCATTGTTGAATCAGTACCGTTGAAGAATCTATCTGCTACCGCACCATAAGTTCCTGTGTAGGTAGTTCCACGCTGCCAAATATCCATACCACCGTTGATGACAAAGTTCTTTCCAGCCGCTACTGAAGGCCCTGCCCAAGATAAACCTGTGCTGGCAGAAGAGTTTGCCACGAGTGTTGAACCGTCAGCTCCGACATTGAGTGCTGTTTCACTTCCGGATCCGGTTCCAACCAGGATGTCGCCCTTGGCTGTGAACTGAGAAAGCGGGATATATCTAGCATCAGATTGGGATTGGGTATATGTATTAGTAACGCCCATAGTGATGGTGTTAAATACTTCTACGGTATCTCCAGTTACTGTGGCTTGAGTTAATGTGATTGAGGTACCGTTAGTGGCGGTGTAGTCAACACCCTTAACAATCAAGATACCATTGACATAGACTTCTTCATAACCCGCTGTATAGGCAAGAGTAGTTGTGCCATCATCTGCTAGGCCTGAGAGAACGGTAGTTCCTCCTGTAGGAGTTTTCTTCCAGCGTACTAGCTGTAGACCTTGAGTGTTTCCCGCCGTATTAACCCAGACCATACCAGGGGTATAGGTTGTTGGTTCTGTAGTCTGAGCAATGTTATTGCTAGACATCTGAACAGCTGGATAAGAGACCACTGTGAGGATATCTGAAACGGCAAGTGGGTTAGCTAAAACAATGGTAGAGCCGGTAGTGGCTGTATAGTCAGATCCACGTACTAGTAGAACACCATTGAGGTAGACATTCTCCCCGCCTAGTGGATAGGTAAGGGTAGTTCCATTATCGGAAGCTCCAGAGAGGGTAGTCTCCCCACCTGTCCCTGTGTGGGTCCAGTAGAGTTCATAGGCTCCGCCCAATACTAAGTTCCAAGTAGTACCGTCATAGGTCCATTGCCTACCGCCCTGGTAGATGGACGTGCCAGCTACTGGGGACGAGGGGAACGAAATGGCCACGGTTTACTCCTTCGGGAACTGCCTAATAATATCAGAAAGTAGGTGTATTACAGGTCTTAAGCTTGTGGCTGTGGGGCTGAGTTGGCTGCAAGTGTGGCTAGATAGGCTTGGTAGTCTGAGTTGGCAGGGTCGGAAGGAATGAACCAGCCATCTGAGCGCTGGATTACTGTGGTTGAAGGCTGACCTGTCATTGGGTTAGTTGGGATTGTGTAGGTATATTCGTTCATTATAACTCCGCACTAGCCGTTACATTGCTTCCAAAGTAAGCGCCATTAGTGCTGCTATTAGCAGTTCGCGCTTCATAAAATCCAGTTGGTGTTAAATCTGAAGCAGTACCAGAGGATGCAGGAAAACCATTGTTATTAGTGCTTGTAAAAGTAACTGCTGGAGTGCCTCTCATTGTTACTGGCAATCTGCACCAAGCATAATAAGTTACACCTGAAGTAACATTTCCCGAGAAAAAGATATTGTCATAAGCAGAATATCCATTTGCTCCGCTGAACCAGTAATACCGCTGGCACAAGGCTAACTCTCCTTGGAGTGTGCCACCTGCTCGGCTGAATGGGGTGGCTACCTTGCCCTGCTCTAGTTGTATTCCCGTAATTCGGACTGTAACGCCTGAGCCTTGAGCAGTGTCAGGAATAAAACCTACGCGCAATCCAACTGCATCTGATGGAACTGTAAATGTTCCTGTAAATCTTGTCCATCCAGAAGCGTTTGAGGCATTGCCAAAAGCGTTAATTGCCACATTGGTTGTTTGTGAGCCTAAAGCATCTGTGCTGTTTGAGTAATCAATGTAAGAATAAAGAATGCCAGCATATCCACCTGTTAATTTTACATAAGCAGATATAGTAAATGTTTGCCCACGCATAGGCTTTACAACTGCTTGCTCTAATGCTTGATAATACTGAGCAAACGCAGAAGCGCCACTTGTCACATATTTCAGCGCATACTGCACACCAATCGCAGATGGCAAATCAGAAGTTTCTTGAGAAATTGTTGTTGTTCCAATAAGATTTGCATACCATCTATCAGCCGTTGAATATGTCGCTTGAACAGTTGATGTTGTTGTGGCTCTCTGCCAAATGTCAAACCCACCGTTAGCCACATAATTTTTGCCAGCCACAAACGGAGCTACTGCCCCACCTGTGTTCTGCTCAACCGTTGAGGTTAATTGCGCTCTGCTCATTATTCACCTGCCTGTGGGATAGAAGATTGGAGTGTGCTTGCAGCTTGCATAGCATCGTAAATGCTTTTTGGCATTGAAGTAAATGTGCCGTCAGCCCGATTGATAAATGCGTATGAAACGGTTGTTCCGTCTGGTTGAGGAATATCTTGATAAGTAATTGTGTCCACTATAACTCCGCACTAAATCCTAGGTAAGCGCCAGAACTTGTATTTGTTATGTTGCCAATCTGACCTTGGCTCCAAGCGGAATCTGAACCGCCCTTTCCATATGTAACTCCTACGGCATTTGAATTGCCATAATATGAAGCACTCCAAGTTCCAGACGAATAAGAATTTACACCATAAGTTTGAACTTGCAAGCCTGAACTACCGCCATCAAGAACTAATGCAGTAGTCCTCATTGGTACTGGCGTTGGGATAGTAAAGAACCAGTTTGTTGTGCTAACTGCGGGGGCAAATGCAAGAATAGAACCAGAAGAACCAGCAGCCGTATAACGGGTGTAATACCTCTGGCAAGCGGCTAACTCCCCCTGAAGTGTGCCACCAGCGCGGGAGAAGGTTGTAGCGGCTGCGCCTAGTTCAAGTTGCGCCCTTGACCAAGTGATGTAATCGCCATTGTTCATACCGTTTGCATAAAGAGCAATACGCAAAGTTTTGGCAGTTGATGGGATTGAAAAAGTATAAACAATTTGCTGGAAAGAACCTGATGTAGTTACGGATTTGATTGCCGTTCCTGTCAAGGTTGTATAAGTTCCAAGAAAAATATCGTCAGTATTGGTTGAATAGTCAATACCAATCGTAGGGGATTTGCCTGAAGTACCAGCAACCCAAGCAGACAAAGTAACAGTCTGACCCGCAAGCGGTAATGTGTTGAAAGTTTCAACCACTTGATACATTGTATTTCCAACTGAGTTGGCAGAAGCAGTTACGCGCAAGCCGTACTTCTGACCAGCCTGAACCAATGATGTATCTTGAGTGACTGTTCCAGCCGCATTGAAGTAGTTAGTCCAACGGTCTGCGGTGTATTGAGGTACACCTGCTGAGATGCTGAAAGAAGTTCCTCTTTGCCAAATATCCATTACGCCATTGATGAGAGTGTTTTTGCCAGCAGCCTGATTGCCAGTCCAAGACACCCCACCACCAGCAGAAGAGTTTGCAACGAGTGTTGTGCCGTCAGCGCCTACGCCGAGGTTGGTAACGGATCCAGATCCGGTCGCAACGATTGTGTCGCCCTTAGCTGTAACAGTTGAGAGAGGAATTGCATTAGCAATAGCAAAAGTGTTTTGGGAATTGATAGTGACCAAATCACCAACTACCAGCGCATTGCTGAGTGTTACTGAGGTTCCATTAGCGGCGGTGTAGTCTACACCACGTTCTAATAGAACCCCATTAACGAATAACTGCTCCCCACCTACAGCGTAGGAGAGGGTGACTGAAAAGCCATCCACGCCTGAAAGCGTGGTCTCTCCACCCACGGCGGTATAGCGCCATGTACGAGGGCTATTCTGCGTGGAAGCTGTAGTGTAGGAACGAGTCATTTAATTATCCCTTGAGGGCTGCGATTTCTTCTGGGGTAAGGCCAAGCTTTGCAAGCTTGTCTGCTGCTGAAGCGGCTGCTGCTGCCTTAGCCGCATCTGCCTCTGCCTGAGCTGCTTGCTGAGCTGCAAATGCTTCAGATTGAGCCTTCTGAGCTGCAATCTCATCTGCTGTCATATCACGTGTAGTAGAGATGCTGGTTGAGCAATCTACTTCCACGACTTGTGGAACTGTGGCTGTATCTGCCATTTTGTATCTCCTTCGTACGTTGGATTAAATTATACCACGTCTGGTATAAAGCTGTTAGATTCCGTAGAGAGTGAATACAGAATATTGAGCAATATTTTGCCCCGATGTTGCCGTATCAAAACTAAGGGTTGTAATGGCAGCGGTACTAGACCAAAGTTCAGCAGAAAAAGATGGATATGCGGTGCTTGAATTGGCTTCTGCCACTACATCTATTAAAACTTGTTTGTAAGTTGAGATTGTATAATTAGGAATGTAAATACTGCAAGCGGTGAAAATATTTGCAGTATTAGTTCCATTTATTGTTGCTATGGCGCGATTGGTGCTTCGGTTTGAGCTTGTGCTTGAACCTGTTCCATTCCCAAAAGTATTAGAAATATTGGCTTGACTGCCATTAAAATACATACCTAAAGAATCATAAGTGCTATATGTGCTGGCAGCAGATATATCTATTTTTAAATCTGTGTATGTTTGAGGGATTGAAGAAAAAGTTATTGTTCCCAATCCACCTGAACCAACAACGACAGATGCAATTTTAGTTAGTGTATTAGCCATTTTATGCCGCCGTTATTCCGTAGAGGGTTGCTGTTGTTCCTGCAACATAAACTGTTCCATAAGATTGACCGAAAGATATTGCGTTAATGGCGGCGGTATTTCTCCATGTAGAAACTGCCATATCTACAAATCCGCCGCTACTATAATCTGCTCCGCCCCTGCCAAGCATAGTTTTATATCCGATTGTGTTAGCGTAATTTAATACAGTGAAAACTACGCTACCGAAAATATTTGCTCCGTCTGACCCTCCGGAAGTTGAACCAGCCCAACCAAAGTTTGCATTGTTTGTGCGAGATGAACCTACGCCCGAACCATTGCCAAAAATGTATGTATAAGAATAACTGCTAGTGCCATCATTGTTGAATTGCGGAATGATTTGGCTATATGGAGTGCTGTAAGAATTGCGTCCATAAACAACACACACTAAATCAGTATATGTTTGAGGAATTGAAGAAAATGTAATAGTTGATGTGCTTGACCCGCTAACGGTATATGTCGCAATAGGTGTATATGTTGATTGAGCAGCCATGATTTTCTCCTATGCAATTCCGTAAAGGGCAATTACCGAACCGGCAGCGAATCCTGTTTGAGATGTGCCGCCGAATTGACTAATCGTAGCAATAGGATCATTTGTTAGCATTACAGTAGAAGATAAACCTACTGCGCCAATGCTGTTGGAATCGTAACCACCGAACATTCTGACAGTTTTATTTTTATTTGGATTTGAATAATCTAAGATATCGATAACATAAGCACCGAATACATTTGATGAGAGATAAGCATTTGCAAATCCTATAGATAAATCTCCGTAGTTAATGCCGGTGTAAGATTGAGAATAACCTGTGCCATTGCCAAAAAGTGAATGCCCTGCAAATTGATATGCGGTGCTGCCGTTGAATCTAAAGAATGGATTTTCATTTACGCCACCGCTGCCGGTGTATGTACCTCGCACATAAACTCGTAATTGCAAATGAGTGTAGTTTTGGGGAATATTGGTAAATGAAATTGTGCCGCCCGATGGCGAAGTTACTGTTGCAATACTTGCATAAGAATTGGCACTTGTTACCGCGCTTGATGTAGCCGATGAAGCTGTGCCAAGAGAGTTGATTGCTTTAGCTGTGAAAGTAGTTGAGTTACCTAGAGTCAATGGAGCAACAATGGGACTGCCGCTTCCATAAGTCGTATTACTACTGTTATCTGTAACAGCGTAAGTTATTGCATTATCAGAGCTAGTAGGAGTGAAAGATACTGCCGCAAACCCTGCTTGATCTGTTACAGCTCCGATTGTAGGAGCTACCGGAGAAGTAGTTGAATATTGCGGGGCAACTCCATAAAGCGTAATAGTTGTATATTGCGCAAAAGTACCAAATGTTCCAATAGTTAATTGAGTGATAGGTGCAGTAGTGCGAATAAGCCCTGCCCCCAATGTTTGAACAGAAAATGCTGCATTTTGTTCCGCAACGATATCACTTACTATTTGCTTGAAATTACTAGATGTGTAGTTAGCAATTTTAATCGTAGCAATACTGAATGAATTTGCAGTTGAATTGGCTTCATTTATTTGACCAGCATAATAAAAATCACCACTACTGCTGTATGCTTGATCGGAATAAACACCTGAGCCGTTACCATATAAACGAATGCTTGCGTAAGAGTTGAAACCGCTTAAACCGCCTACTTGCATATACATTTGATTAGTAACTGTTGAGTCCAAACCTCTGCCAGACACAACTATTTTTAAATCAGTAAATCCTTGCGGAATATTATTAAAGACGACATTACCGCCACCGCTGCCGACAGTTTGTGTGAAAATGGGTTGCATAAATACAGACATTGTTATGCCCCTGTCGTATTAGAAACAGAGACCCCATAAAGGTCAATTCTAGAATATTGAACGAATGAACCGGCTGAAGGAGTAATAGTTAAACTAGTAATCGCTGCTGTACTTAACCATATTCCTGACCATAAGCCAAGCAAACCTGCACTTGTATTGAAATCTGCTCCGTTAATTGCTTGAACAGTTTTATATTTGTGAGTGTTTGTATAATCTAAAATATCACCAACGCTTATGCCATAAGTATTTGCGGTATCCGTATTTCCGCCAACCCAGCCAAGGTCAGTAGACCCTGTAAAACTTGATGAAAATGGGCTTCCCGAATTAGTGCCATTACCGCCTATGTAATGTGTATAGTAATTTCCTACCGTGAAATCACTATTGAAATTGAGTGGCATATTTGTTCCGGAAGAACCTGATGATCTTCCAAAAGCGCGAATATGTAAATGGGTGAATGTTTGAGGAATTGAAGAAAATGTAATGGAAGCTGCTCCACCTGAACCGACAGTAGAACTAGCAATAGGGTACATACTCATTGACCTACGCTCCTAACGCCATATAGAGCCGCACTTGAACCTGCTACAAAATTGCCATAAGTGGCTACTTGCAAAGTAGTAATTGCAGATGTTTGCGCCCAAAGACCAATAGTTAAAGCAGATACCCCTGAACCATTGACATTTCCGGCGCTTTGGATTAAGCAACTTTTATTTGTCGTAGTGCTGGCATAATTTAATAAATGTGCTTCGCTCATGCCATATAAATTGCTAGGCGCGCCCGAACTTGGAAATACTGCAACTGTTGATTGGAAGCCGTATGTAGGGCTTGATGTTGTGAATCTATTTGATGCGTAAGAAGAACCATTGCCATACAAACCTGTTGCGCTAAAATTAGCAGTTCCTGACGCCTGTTGCGTGTATAAAGATAATCCTGAAGGCAGCACTCCACCGATATCTGATCTGCCATATACAACCAAATATAAATCTTGATAGATTTGCGGAATGTTATTGAAATAAATAACAGCCGTAGTGGTAGTTAAAGATTGATATCCAAGAGGAACATAAGCGCCATGAGCGCTAGCATTAAGAGAAGGAATAAGAGCAGGACTCATGCGGTGATATCTCCTACCAAGACCCACGTATCTGTGGCTCTCTTAATAAGAGTTGCTGCTGACCACTGGGCACGAAGCTTTAGCCCAGGGTTTGAATTTAATGTCACCCCGCTTGTTGCTGCTACAGTCACCTGACCAGTGTTTGTTTGAAGTAACTGGATTTGTGTACCGATTGGGAAAGCCACTGTAGCGTTTACTGGGATTGTGAGAGTAATAGGTGAGGTGTTGCTAAGCTCAATGTTCTTAGAAACATCTGTCAAAACCAAGGTATACGATGTTCCTGTTTGGGCGTTTGTCACCATAGTTGGAAATGCGATTTGGTTGACGTATGCGAGAGCTGTCCAGGTAGAAGTACCGTTGCCGATCTTCATATAACCAGTATCGGTCTCAACGCCTGGCTCACCAGCTGCAAGAATTGGGTTTGTGGAAGTCCAAAGAGCCGCTGTACCACGGCGTAGTTGAATCTGTGTTTGTACAGCCATTATGGCGTTCCTCCGTTAAACGTATTAGCCCAACTTGCGGTGGTTGGATCGCCACCGTTATATGCAGCAATACTATCATAAGTTCCGCCATCTACGGCTGTGATAATAGAGCTTGCTGCGCCACTGCCTCCGGCACCTACTTCTAACCAGTAGCTAGAGTAGTAGATAAACAGCTGACCGGTATTAGAGTCAAACCACAAAGCTCCCGTAGTTGGGGTTGGCGTGGTTGGGGCTGTTGCCGAAACTGTGATGCTTCCGCCACCGCCTGCAATGGTTGTCCATGCTGTGCCGTTATAGACCTTTACGGTATTGCTGGTGGTATTGAAATATAGGTCGCCTACTGTACCCGTAGCTGGGTCAGCTGCCTCATTTAAGAGGTTTATAGGGGTCAGGAATGGGCGTGACACCTAAGCCTCCTATGCGTGGACTACTACTCGGATTTGGTTCGTTGTAGGGGCGTTTGCAAAGGCTACTGTAATTGTGTTCGTAGTAGAGTGCGTAACGTCCGCAACATACTCAACAAAAGTTGAGTTATCGTACAATGTTACCATGACATCTTGTGTTCCGAGATTGTGGGTGACTGTGAAGGATGTGCTTGAACCGTTACCGATTGATGTAGCGTACTTACGTACTACCACAGTGCTGTCTACGGCCACTGTATTGGCTGTAGCGGCTCCGGATCCTGTAAGGGTAATACCAAGACCAGCGGTTACTGTTAGGCCGCTAGAAGAGGTTGCAAGGCCTGAATTGGTGGCAAGGAGGATCAAGGCACCAGAGGAGTTTGTTGTCAAACCACCTGTGCTTGTTGGGTTAAAGGTTAAGCCACTGCTTGAGGTAGCAAGACCTGAAGTAGATGGGAGAAGGATGTACCCGCCAGTAGATCCTGTAGCCAAACCGCCAGTTGATAGTGGGGCAAAGGTGAAGTTAGATCCGGTTAGGGATACGCCGTTAGAAGCTGTGTAAGTTCCAGCACCAGAGAACTGAGTAAAGTTAAGTCCGTCTGTACCAAACTTGATACCGTCATATGGAGTTGTTGAGGTACCAACTACTGTCTGTACCCAACCAGTCTTTCCATATACTGTTCCGTATGATACGTAGATAAAGTCACCAGCAACTACCTGAGCCTGAATATGGTTGTCATAGTCAGTAGCACGGGTGAGAACAGTTGCTACGCCTGAAGATCCGTTTGTTGTTACGGTATAGATACCGTTAGCAATAGAGGTTGATCCCGCATAAGCAGTAACACCGCCTGTTACAAGAACACGGTCACCAAGTTGAAGTGGATCTGGACCAGTATCAATTGTTAGCTGACCTGTTGCAGCATAAGTAATTGTTGCACCAACACCTGTACCACCATCAGCACCAGTTGTACCGGCTGCGTAGGTACCCGCAATAGTTCCTGCAATTAAGAATTCAACAGAACCGTGAACGTTAAGTGAGCTTGCAGCTGCATCAGCGTATGCCTTGTTAACTGCATCTCCAGCGTTAACTGGTGTTGCAAGATTTGTGATGCTGTATCCGCCCATAGAGAATGAAGCGGTTGGTGTACCAAAGGTATTAAGTGGGAAGTTAGCAGTAGTGAGGCCGTGGCTGTGACCTGAGTCAGAAGCTGTTCCTACTGAACCTGCAGTGCTAGATGTAGAAGATACTGCGTTAGCTGCTGTAGCAGAAAGTGATGGGGTTCCGTGTGTGTGGTCTGAGTGAGCCACTGTTGTAGCAGAACCTGTTGAAGCTGAGATGCCGTATGTAATAGCGGCTGTTACTGAACCAAACCCCGGACCAGCATGTGTGTGGTCTGCACGAGCGTAGTTAGTTGATGTTCCATCAGCAGATGTGCCCGCAATAGTAAGAGCGGTAGATTGACCAGAACCAAAAGCCTGAGTCTGTTGCCAAACAGTTCCGTTTGACTCATAGATCAAATAGTTATCGGTTGCGTAGTAGAACGTACCGGCAGAAACTGACGATGCTGTTGGACGAGCTGAGAGTGTACCAGCAGAGATTGCTCCTGCTTCAGCCCATGCGGTACCGTTGTAGATGTAAAGATTGTTAGTGCTGGTGTTGTAGTAAACCTGACCTGTTACAGGCGTTGACGGTGCTGTAGCTAGGTTTTGAATACGAGCATTCTGAAGTTCATTCTGATTCAGATTGATCGGGGTTAGAAAACTACGGGCCATTTATTCTTCTCCTTAAGAAAGGTAAGCGTTTCCACTAAAAGCCGAGGTGAACGTGACAGTCAGGTTGTTCGTATCGGTGTAGTGGATCTCACCTTCTACTATGGTACCTGCTGAGTCTACAACAGTTACGTTCGGATAAAAGTTTAAATTATGCTGAATTACCCAGGTATTGTTTGGAACCATCTGGGTATAGTTAAAGGCAATAGCTGGAATAGCTAGTGTCTGGCTAGTTAAAACAATAGGAGCCGGCTCATTGATTGTTACGGCTTCTTGGTTGCAATTCCCGCAGGTACAGGTTCCTGTGCCACTGCAAGAATAGGTTATATTAGTTGTGGCTGATGTGCCAGAAGGGGTCCAGACTGTAGGGCTCATACGACACCATATCCTGAAGAGTTAGTGACCGATGGGAAGGTGTGGACTTTACCGCCAAAGTATGTCTTTATTAGGCCGTTTTGGTCAGTCAACCTTAGGTCATAGTACGAAGTTCTTGGAAGTCTTTCCGTGACACTGCTTGGAAGAGTCATCTTTAATAGGCTTGGGTAAGACCCGCCCAAAGGAGTTACCTTTGTAATACTAAAGGTGCCTAGTACAACAGGACCAACTTGTGAGAAGTCGCTGTTCTGGTATAGGACAATCTCTGAAGCTGGGGTGTAATTGGTAAGATCAAAGGTAAAGCCGAATTCCATAGCAAAGTCGTCTCCAGAGTACATCTCCAGATCCTGTACCATAATTGGCTCTGGGGGTGTAACATCCCCGTATGTAGGCATTGGTAGCATGACACGCTGTGGTAGGGACCAATCGTCAACCTCTTGTGGCCTATAGATAGGGACATAACGATTTGTAAGGCGGCTGATACGGCGCAAGCTAGCAACCTCAATACGGTAAAGACCGACATTGAGCATAGCACAGAGTTCTTTGTACTGTTCTTTACGGGTTTGTACAATCTCCATCAACTGACGATAGCGTTCAGTTCTAGGGATATTTACTCCATCAGGAGAAAGAATGTCAATATCAAATGCCGCATCAGTTGCCAAGGTATATAGGGCCAAGGTTGACGCCAAAATAGTTAGTGGGTACTCTTCAATAGGCGGCAAGAAAGCAAGTTGAGTAATACTACTGCCCAAACTTGTGGTTTCTGTACCGGCATGTTGAGTAAAAGCTGTGTTGATAAAGTAAGCAATGTCAGAGTCTGTAAAGTAGCGATATGCCTGACCTGAGATATTAATGATGGCGCCATTAACTGGGGCCACTGCCAAGGTAAGAACTCCTGTGCCCTCTTCAATAATAGCTGTAGAAGATACGCTCTGAGTATTTATTGAGGCTACTGCCTGAGCTGAAGGGGCATTGGTGATTGCTGTACCTGTGGCACTGCTGGCCACTGTAAAACCTGTTGCTGTAACCCCGGTAATAAGAACATTTGTTAGGTTAAAGGCTGTGGTAGAAAGGCCTGTAATAGTTACTTGTTGTCCCACTACAAAGTTGTTGCTTGGAGTTACATATGTAATAACGCCTAAAGAGGCTGAAGCTCCTGTGACAACCGCTGTTGAGGCTGGAGTTGTTATGTTAACTGAAAGGGTAGAACCTTGAACTGGAGCCTGAGAAAGTTGAAAACGGGCCGTAGAGCCATCTCCGGTTAGTACGTCTACGAAGGATCGTGCAGTATCGCCAAGTTCTGAGCGTAAACTGCTGGAAAGCGCACTTAATGTTGCCACAAATCCTCCATCGGAATAGTAGGTAAATCATCCAACAAAACAAGCAATTAGTCTTGCTAAAAAAAGGGCTCTCATAGACAGGAGGGCGGTTGTCTATGAGAGCGATCTAGGGGTGCAGCTTACATACGGTCGTACAAGTAACCCTTTTCCTGAAGGTGTGCTGCGACATGCTTCGGTACCTTGTACTTCTTACCTGCTTGGAAAGAATAATGATTACCAGAGCCAATTGTGACCATATCTAGGTTCTCAGCTACTCGGATGATGACCTGGTCATCTGCAAGGCTTACGCCTACGCTTTCAACTTCATCAAGAACTGTTGGTGCTTCTGGCTTCTGTGTAAGATCAACGACTTCAGTCTCATCTTTGTGAGCCTTAGTCTGTGTAGCTAATGAAATCTCATTAGCACGCTCTGCTAGCGCTTCTGCGTTTGCCTCTAGTAGGGCCTCACGCTGACGTCCTGTAACATCTGTAACTTTTGCTTTTGCCACGATATATATTCTCCTGTTAGTTAGATTGTTTAATGTACTTAATTGCGGCCTTTAGAAGTTCTATATTGTCCATAAACCTACCTAAGCCATTATTGCACTGATTACAAAGAAGTCCCCTTACTTCACCGGTATCGTGGGAATGATCCACACAAGCCTCTGAAGTATCAGAAAACGGAGTTTTGCAGATGGCACAGGATTCCTCCTGATCTTTCCACATCTCCTGAAACTGTTCCCACTCAATACCGTATTTACTTCTACGATTATGTGTAGATATGCATTTTCTACAGCTTCTAGAGCCATCCGATTTAATTCTAGTGTTCTCTTCGTTGTATTCATGACCATTTGCACAATGGGTCTTATTCTTATTCCAAGTTCCTATAGTATCTGATTCAGGTATTCCTTTACGCTTTCTTTGCCAATTCATTCGGCAAATCTTGCAAATTACCTTACCAGCTAATCTAGCCCCTTTGGGATATGTATAAGCAGTTTCTTCTGTAACCATATGTCCGTTAGAACATATACTGCCAATATTCAATTTTATTCTTGCCATGTTGCCTCCGATACCTAAGAGTGAAGGTTTACCCCTCACCCTTAGTATATCAGAGTTCAGACTTATTACAGACCAGTTTGGGTCCTAATTCGTCTCGGCTATGACCACACTTTGGTCAGTTATGAGCCCTAGACCGTAAATTGCGTACCAAGCAAGTGCATGCTCACGACCGAAGTCCAAGATACCACCATCACGAAGCTCAACTGGAAGTGAGATAGCGTGACCGAATGCGTTGTCTCCAATGAAGATAGCTGAGTAGCGATCGTTTGAACCGTTACCTGTAGCTGTTACTGGAGTTGTGTAACCTCCGCCAGTTGGATAGGCAATTGATCCTGTAGCCACTGCTGTATCTGTGGTGTAGCCTGAGCCTGCACCGTTTGTGACCTTTGAGATCTGTGTTGTCTCAATGAAGACTGTGTCGTAGAGACGACCGATTTCACCGAGCATGAAGTTACCTGGAGCAGCGTACTTTGTTACTTCAATGAACTCTGGGAGGTCACGAAGACGACGGCTCTGGTGAGGGTGAACGAATGCGACGTAAGTCTCACCCAACCTTGGGATGTTCTTTGTTGCCAAGGTCTCTACAGCGTCCTTAACGGTACGTGTTGAGAGGTATGAAGCACCGGTCATTGTTGCACGTGAAGTAGCTTCTGTGCCGTATGCATACCAGTTGTTGACAGCAGAGAGGTTTGAACGATCTTCACCGTAGATGACTGAAGAAGCAGCCATGAGTGTGTCACGAGCCTGGCCATCAAGGTAGAGAGCCATGTTACGTCCAAGAAGACGTGATGCTGATGCCATAACGTCATCAAAAGATGCGTTGAGGAGGAGCTCAGATACTGCGATTGCGTATCCTTGTTCTGCAACTGTGATTGAGAACTGTTGAGCTGTAAGTGCGTTTGTTGACATACGGACACCTTCAACGAGTGTTGAAGCGTTGCCGAGGTTGTTGTAACGCATGAAGTTGATCTGGAGACCAGGTGCGACGCCTAGTTCTGTCTTCTTAACAGCGAACTGTTCGAAGCGAAGGATAGGCATTGACTGGAATAGAATTTCCTTAGACCAGATGGTCTGAATTGCTTGTGTAAGCTGGCTGTTTGCGCCAGAATACGCTGTAGGTGCTGCGGCTAAATTCCCGGTACCTGTCACGGCTGAGGCCATGTTATTACTCACTTTCCGTTGTAGTTTGTATACATTCTATGTAGGATACTGCATTTTTAAGGCTGTCGGTGTTATCTTTAAAACTACCCAAACCTATGTTACAACTGTTACATAGTAATCCTCTTATTTTACCTGTTTCATGGTCATGATCTACTTTTAAGTCTTCTGGTAAATTTGGTGTCTCTTTACAGATACCACAAACTCCATTTTGCTTTTCTAGTAGAGCATTCCAATACTCTAATGAGAGATTATACCTATGTTTTAACATAGTAACTCTATTTATATGACCACGCCTATATGCTAGTTTTGCCTCTGGATCTTTCCAATAAACATTCTTAGCTTTACTGCGCCTACAATCACGGCAATAGTATTTACGCTGTTGCCAGTAGTTTTCTGTCATATCACTATGAGTTGTTTTACAAGTTGGGCAAGTGACTTTTAGCCCTAAAGGCATTGATTCACGAACACTTCTTGTAGAACTCATAGATTTTTTTTACCCGAAGATTCCCTTGTTGCGATCATTTGCTGCTGTTCCCAACAGACGTGATCGGTTTTTTGCGTAGTCAGCTACCGACATAGAAGCAATTTGCTCCGGTGTATACGATTGTTGGTCCGAATTGTTTTCCAAAGTTGGTGGCAAGGTGGCCCTTGTACCGGTCATTTCCCGACGCACTTGCTGATTAGCCTGTGTCATCGCTTCCAAGAGCTTAGAAGTTTTCTCCTTAAGCTTGGAAATACTCTGTTCAATCTCATCTACACTATTTCCGGCGATCATATCAATCAGCTCGGGTGCGATGTTTTCTTGCTCTTCACTAATGCGGCGATTGAGATACTGTGATAGTTCAGCATACTCACGCTCACGCTCTAGGAGAGCGAATGCACGTTCACGTTCTAGGCGCTCTGCTTCAACTTTAGCTGCCCACTCTTTTTCCTTAACTTCAAGGAGTTGGCGGACATCCATGTCAGCTTCAAGCTTCTTACGCTCTGCTTCTGCTGCGGCTTCTTGAGCTGCACGAGCCTCTGCTAGACGTTCTTCACGATCTTTCTTAAGAAGATTAAGCTCTTCCTTAAGAGAATCAATCTGTGGATAAAGTTTTGATTTTTCTTGCTCACGTACTCGTTGCAAGTCTTGCTCTGTGTAGCCCTTTGCTTCAGTGAACTTATCTTCAGCCACTGCCTGCTGTGCTACAGGTGCGGTATGGTTAACTTCAGATGCGAAAGCATCTTGAGCCACTGCACTGTCTACTGCTGTTGAGTTTTCTGACATGCTTATTCCTTAGGTTTGAGAGGTCGTTGTCCGAATTAGTGCCACGATGACCTGCGGGTTTTGTTTAGTGGTATATAGCCTCGCAAACTATGCGATGTTTGTCAGGCTAAATTACTTATTTTCCTCTGAGTTTGGAGTATCTGTCTGATCGTTAGATACGCCTCGTCCAGGAAGCTTTGTTCCATAAGCCTTAGTTACAAGCTCAGCTTGCATCTGGGCCAATGTGTTCTCTTCAAACGGTGTGATAACTCCAGGTTGTCCTAGAGGGCCAGGGCCAGTTCCATCTGCTGGAGCTGCTCCAGGAGGAAGAGTTCCATCAGGCATCATACCAGTTAATGAGGTAATTGCTGAAGCGATCTGCTGCTTGATGAGGTTGAGGGCACCATCAGCCTTAGCATCTGCAATAAGTTCTGCACGGATCTCTTCAAGCTTTTCATCTGGGAACTCTTCGCCAAGCTGGCGTAGAGCACCTTCACGAGATTCAAGATTCATCTGCATCTTGGCTTGGATTTCCTGCAAAGTAATAAGTTTATCTAGAGGTAGTGGAGGTGGGAAGTGGATTACAGACTCATAGGTCAAAGGATCGTTTAGATCCAAAGCTAGGAGCTGTTGATCCTTAATAGGTCCATTTACATCTGGGTTGTATACAAATGCCTCTGGCTCCTTGAAAGCAAGGGTTAGAAGAACTAGCTCATTAATACGGCGGATACCTTCGCTGTACTGAACGATCTTCTGGTTGTAGCGGTTCATCAAAGGCTGGTACTGGATAGCTAGAGCAACGCCTGAGGTATTAGAGATTGGCTGTACTTGACCAAGAGCAGTCTCCGGTACTCCGACCATCTCATGCATAGCGCTCTTAACAACCTTTAGGTACTCAAGGGCGCCCTGTAGGCCAGCCCCTCCGCCTTCTAGGTTCTCTACTCGGGCATCCTTTGGAAGACCTCCCCAAACTTTCTTAGGGCCCTTCTCAAGTGCTGATGCCTTAGCACCAATAATTACTGTAACCGGAGCAGCATGGTAGTTGACGATATCTGCGATATCTGTTGCTACTTCGTTATAGTTACGATTCAAAACAATTAGATCATGACAATCTGATAGACCCCATGGGGATCCTGAAACCATTACATTGGGGATATGAATGATCGGTACGACTCCAACAGGATTAGGGCGAGAGTCAATGAGTTCATCGTTAATGTACTCCTCAATACGATCATCGGTCAAGATTTCTGTATATGTGTAAACCTGACGTGTTCCCTCAATAGAGGTGCCCCAGAAACGATACTTGAGCTTAAAGCGGATCAAGCGTGAGCGATCATGTGGGTGGAACTCTGGGAAACAAAAAGATGAGTTCAGGGGAAGAATACGAACTCGTCCTGGATGCATACGTCTAACAGAATCTTCAAAGCCTTCTTCATAAGCTACTTTAACAAAGCAGTCTCCAGAGACTCCGCCTTGCTGGCCCATCTCCCAAAGAACACCATGCTTGTTGTTATCAATCTCCCAAGCACGCTTTAGGATATCTGGAACGATTGCTTCTGTTGCAGTTGGGCTGCGAAATGAAACTCCACGACTAAATGTGAAGTTAGTAATAAAGTCTGTAAATGCACGATAGTAGTTATATACCATCTGTGATTCGCCAATTTCACGGCGGTAGGACCAGTGATGCCCTAGATACATTGCCCAGTTAAGTGAGTAACGATTTAAACGTGGACCATGTACTTCAAATTCTTCATCAGCAAGTTCTACAAGACCAAGAGGTGAAATTGAGATGGTTAAGTCAGATGACGCCGCCCTATAGGACGGAGGTGAAAAATCTACACCACCACTCATTGATTAAGTCCGTTCATTTGATTTGCCCCCGCATGCCAGTCTCTGAAAGTTAAAGTTCACCAGCCCCGGAGAAAGGGAACGGGGCTGGGAACTAGGATTATTCTACAGTACTTTAGTCGTTTACTGATGCAGGGTTCATACGAGCTTGACGTGAACCGTTGCGGATTACTTCTTCAATTACGACTGTTGAGTGATCTCCGAAGTTACCCTGTGAGAACTCACCAAGGAATGTTGGAGCTTCTACCCAAGCTGCTGAACCGACGTGAGCACGCTCACGCATTGTCTCATCAGCATACTTCTCAAAGACGTTTAGATTGTGGTTAGGACGTCCATCTGGAGTGTCGTAGCCCTGATCCAAACCAACTTGGAAATCATTTGGGACATCTGTGTCTGTTGCAATGCCTTCTTCAAAGCGAAGTGGTCCACGAAGACCGGCTGTTGCAGGGGACATCTTGCGTTCGTATACGTTACCAGGACGCTCAGGATACTGAGGTGTTGGTGCGATATTTGGTGTTGCCATTGTTTTATCTCCTATAGGATAAGGGATTGAGGTTCCTCAGGGTTAATTCTGTCTTGTAGTAGGTGTTTTGTCATAGTAAATTAGAAGAAAGGATTAGAGCTTACCTCTACGGTAGGCATAACCATCTCTTGTGTTAAAGAGCAAGCTAAGGCCAAGGAATCCACAAAATCATCGTGTGCATGGGCCTCGTCAGGGGCTGCAACCATAAAGTTAGGTCCTTTGTACTGAACCTCGGCATCTGTCATCTGCTGATAGAACTTCTTCCAGATACGTAGGCGACGGGTCTTAGCGTGGGAAGGCCATGAGACCATCTGACGTTGGATCAAGGCTTGTAGGTGCTTCCAGCGCTTGGATTGTTCAGTAGGGCTTGAAGTAACTGGCACAACCTCTGCACGTGGCATCAAAACCTTTAAACGACCGGCTACTGCGTCACCAACACCGTTAGCATCTACGCCGATAGCTAGTACGTCATAGTTGCCAAGGAACTGCTGAATCTGGAAGTATTGCTCTTCCCAGTCATCTCCTTGAAGCTCCAACCAATTAAGCACTCTATGATCATAGTAACCATATTCATCTGGGCGATCCCAGTCTACCCAGACAACAGTAACAACAGTTGAGTCCATTTTACGTGCTGGGTCAATCCCAACCACTACAGGTGAGCGGTGCCAAGACTTAACAATCTCCTGGGAAGTATCCCCAAGATCATCCATTATTCCGGATGTTACGAACATACCACGCTCAAGCAACCACTTACAGTTGTATGACATCTGGAATTCGTCTGAATCCTCGCCAATACGAAGCATCTCTTTCTTGATGAACTTATCGTAGTTAGATTGGATCTTAGCTACATCTTTCCAGTCCCATTGGAAATGGTTCTGCTTGGCATTACGTCCTTGAGTCTGACGTCGCTTGTTAAGGGTAATAGAACGATAGAAGCCATTCTTGTGGGTTGTAGGCGTACCCGTCTTAACGATAGTGGCGTTGTAGTACGCACCCATAGGAGATATAGATTTAGATACTACAAAGTCATCTGCCTCTTGACACTCATCAATAATAATGAGGTGGAATGACTTAGATTCAATCTTAGCTCTTGGGTTTGCAGTCATCATCATAATCGTAGAGCCAGACTTCTTAAGCTTAAGGTTTCTTACTACGCCTGGAGTTTTGGTAGGGATATCGTCAATCTCCGGGTCACCAAAGACTTCCATAGCCCTTTCAGAGGTAAGGCGAGATACTGTACGTGAGTAAAGTGTTTCAACCTGGTTTTGAGTTGGTGCAAACATACCTACCCAAATACCGTCGCCAAACTTACCCAATAGCTCTGGATACATCCTAGCTAGTCGTGGAAGGATGACCATAAGGGTCGCCACAGTATTAGCGATAGTTTCTGACTTACCAGACTGACGTGAAGCAAGTGCTGTGATTTCTTCACCATCATTGATGATTACAGACTCAATTACACGGCGTGCTAAAGGCTCTTGGTATGGGTGTAGCTTGTGTCCTACAAGCATCTCCATAAAATCCATAATCTTATTGATAAGTACTTTTACAAACTCTTTGGAGAGCTCATCTAACTCATCCTCTTGATCATCTTCAAGAAGGGGACTATATTCTTCGTCCTCAAGCTCTTCTTGCTCTTCCTGCTCTATCTCATCGAACTCGTGTTCGCTCACTTAGGGAATCTTTCTTTTAATGTTTCAAGGATTGCGTGGATGGATTCAGCCCCAACTCTTGCCTCTTCTAGATGAAAAGCCTCATCGGTCTTTTGCCAGCTAGATAGATTACGTCCAATTGAATATAGGACTTGGTCTGACCAGGTAAGTAGCTCCTGTGTTGATAGCTTAGCTACTCTTTTCTCAATACGGGTTTTAGGCCGCTCTTCTTTTTTCTTAAACATCGTACTCTTCGCCCCTTACATTGTCCCAATCAAACTCATCTTGCTCTACTGGCCTTCCAGCAATAGCGTTTGTCAAAGCTTGACTTTCTTCATATTGTGCAACCCATTTACCTAAGACAATAGATAGTCGGGTAAAAGGAAGTCTAAATACTAAGCCTTTACCAAATCTAAATGGGTCTTCAATTTCCTGTGTAGTTGATGTTTCAAAGATAACTTTAGGCTTTAATGGATATACCATTACATGCCAAAAGTAGTTCTTTCCAAAATCATGCGTCTGAGCCATCTTCTTCTTCCATCTCACATTGGTGTGTGGAGAGTTCATACTCCATCACTAAAGCTTCACAATCACGGCACTTGTATACCTTAGGAGGGCTAAAATTATTCTGAGCAGTAGCTCCTTCTAAAATGTCGTCTTGTCCAGGCCTATGATAATCATGGACCACTTCTGGACGCATAAATATCTCGGGAGGAAAAGGACCTTTTGCAGGTTGAGAGGAACTGGGGACGGGATGTCCCTGTTTGGTAGGAATACGCTCAATTGTCATAGTTTGCCCTTTTCTCTATAGGATCTTATATTACACCACATTACGGTTTGCCATAACACCGTAGTTACAGATATACTAAAGGCAGGAGTTAAACCTCCTACACTAACAACGAAACAACAGAGTTGCAACTAGCTTGGCAGACAGACGCCAGGCTATTTTTATTCAAGTGACAGTTGGATAAAGATTCGGGTTGGCTCTCTAGCCTAGGAGATAGTGTGAATTTATATGACAAAAGGAATTATCTAATCCTTGGGCTTGTAGCCCTCCTATCATTTGGGAACCTAATAGCTGCTCCAGCAAAGGCAGCAGCCCCCATTATAGGAAAATGCCTAACCCCACTAGGCGAGTACAGACTAGCCAAAAAATTAAACCCAAAGCAGCTT